>Ga0228535_1000560_pt1 | contig 97099 bp, 73 predicted proteins | sample SJ1metagenome_FD_168457 | JGI IMG/M metagenome (GOLD analysis project Ga0228535, IMG submission 168457) | Enriched culture of PCE-dechlorinating microbial communities from Ithaca, New York, USA - SJ1 | ecosystem: Engineered > Modeled > Simulated communities (microbial... > Unclassified | place...
GACAATCTCCCTCACCTTTTTAATCCCGATGCCGTACTCCTCCCCGGCAAGGGTAAACGTCAGGTACTTCCCCTCCCGGTTCACTGACGGCTGAATCCGATAACTCGTCGATACGTCCGCTGCTGATTCCATCGTTTCTCCCTTTCCGATTATTCAAAACGTTCCCTTACCGCCACCGCACGTGCTGCAGCCTCGTTTTCCAAAAACCTCAGCCATCTTCACCGACAGGGGAGACATCGTAAAGCCTGATCATCTTTTTTAACACGACCCCGATGTCCAAAAAGTTGTCATCCAGCCACGACAGATAGCGCGGTCTTAGATGGTGGGCCTTGGCCATGGTCTCCTCATCGTCGTCGGGAAGGATCAGGATAATTTTCAAATCCAGAATCAGGTCACACAGGGAAAAAACATCCTGGAGATCCGCCTTGGTCATGCAAAACAGAACCGCCACCTTGAGATTCGACAACGGGCGCAGGAGCCTGCGCCGCAGATCGCCGAAAACCCGGCAGGTTTCAATCTCCCGCTGAGGTAACGCATCCTTCGTACGATGCAGAAGCGCCTCCACTCCTTCCGCATTAGAGGGTAAATAAAAGATTACGGCCATCCTCATCACTCAGTCTTTCGTTCTCCGGCTCTTGCAAGCGGAGTCACGATAATTTATCAATTAGCATGCCAGTGATGCTTTTCGGCTTATGGCATTCATTACGGATACATAGGAGTACAGCAGGAATCAGATCGATGCAGTTTTACGGGATCGCGTGCCGGAAAGGTGGATTTTGTAAACTTTTTGTGTACAGTTCCCCTTTAAAATTGATGAAACCGTAAAAAGCCGGCCAAGCTGTCATGCCGGCCCCCGGAGACTGTGTCATCATTACATAAATGGTCATTTCGAGCGGATGCAACCGCGCCGCTTAAGCAACAATGAATGGATTCAAGTCTTGAAGAAACACGGCCCGAAGTGCGCCTGTTCTTCTTGAACGAATGAAAAACGATCCCGCAGGAAAAGACGGAATCTCCTTCCGGGTTGTAGAAGGCCACAGAAGGCCATGGAAGCGGCTCCCGGATTTCCGATCGAAACGAACGATGGATATGGAAGTTTGGTATCACCCCGCCGCTGGGGAGAAAACCTCCATTTTGTTCAGACGTTTTCCGGAATTGTTTTTTTCAAGTTCCCGCTTTACCGCCAGTCCGATTCTTTCGAGAACATAGGGTTTCTTGACGTAGGCGCCCGCCCCCAAAACCTGGGCCTCCCTGACCCGGTCCGTTTCCGAAAACCCGCTGACGATGACAGCCTTCTGGTTGGGACTGATTTCAAGAATTTTCCGGTAGGTGTCAAGACCGTCCATGCCGGGATCCATAATCATGTCCAGAACAATCAAGTCTACGCTGTGCTCCTTCATATAATCAAAAGCCTCTTCGCCACTCGGAACAGCATCTACGCGGTAATTCAGTTTCTCAAGCATCCGGGCCGCCAATTCCCGCTGACTCTCTATGTCATCCACCACCAGGATGGATTCGCCCTTGCCCATGTATCCCGTCCTGGATACGGGGCCATGTTCCTCGGCCGTCTCTTCCCTCGTTACCGGGAAATACAGCCTGAAAGTACAGCCTTTGCCTTCCTCGCTCTGGACGTCAATGTAACCGTCGTGATCCTTGACCGTGCCCCAGACCACGGCCAGGCCCAACCCGGTTCCGCTTCTTCCCATGACCTTCTTCGTGTAAAACGGTTCAAAAATATGCCTGATATCATTTTCAGGAATTCCTTCTCCTGAATCGGACACGGAAAGTACCACGTAGTCTCCCTCCCTGATGTCATCGTACCCCTGAACGGGACGGTCCATATATTGATTTTGGGTCGAGATGGCCAGGAGCCCCCCCTTGGGCATGGCTTCGACGGCATTGGAAACGAGGTTCATGATCGTCTTTTCGATATGAAGAGGGGAGCCCATGATATTCAAGGAAACTGCCTCAAGGCGGGTTTCTACACGAATACGGGGATGAAACGCCGTTATCCCCTCAAATTCCGGCCTCTTCATAAAACCTCTGATCAGGCTGTTCAGATTAACCACTTTCCTGGTCTGAACACTCCTTCTCGCCAGAGTCAGCATGTCCTGAACAATGGCGCCGGCCCTTTCACCGGCGTTCATGATATTGGTCGCATAATTCCTTGCAGGACTGGTTTCTTCGCTGCCAAGGAGGAGCAGTTCGGAATAACCGGTTAAAATCCCCAGAACATTGTTGAGATCATGGGCAATTCCGCCGGCCAGCAACCCCAACGCCTCCATCTTTTCCGCCCTGGTGAGACGCTCCTCCAGTTTCTTACGTTCCGTATTGTCACGAATACATTCTATGGCAGCGATTATTTCACCCTTTTCGTTGTGAAGAACGGAAGCCGACGCCGAAATATGGATATCCCCCGGCGGCAATTTCGGCGTAAATGATTCGCCCAGCAGCAGGCTGCCCATCCTCTGGATGGCGGTGTATTGTTTTTCTGTTTCCCTATCCGGGTGCAGGGCAAGATCGATCAGGGTCGGTCTCCTGCAACCATAGAAGGGAAGAGCGTATTCATAGTTTCCCTTTCCGATCATGTCTTTCTTTTGAATACCGGTCATCGTTTCCATAGCCCGATTCCAAGCGATGACCGTTCCTTCGTGGTCAATGACAATGGTGGCATCCGGGAGGAATTCGATGATATTCGCCAACTGCCTTTGTTTCTCTTTTAACTCTTTCTCGGCCCGCTTGCGGTCGCTTATATCCTCGATTGCAACAACCATTTGCAGGCAAAGGCCTTCCAACTGAAGTGGCACGGCAACAAGGATTGAGTCGAGAAAAGTTCCGTCTTTCCGACGATGCCCTGTTTGAACGAAAGCCACACCGCGATCCAGCAGGCTTGCGTACAACTCCCGGCCGACCCTCTCGCACTCCTCTTCATTTTCATATAGCATTCGGGTTGTATGACCAATCACCTCGGACTCGGAATAACCGAAAACTTTGTACCAGGCTTTGTTCGCACCCTGAAAAACGCGATCCTTGAGGATGAAGATGCCGACCGAGGCGGTTTTGAACACGCTATGGAGAGCCGCTTCGGTCTGGCGCAATGCTTCCTCTGCACGTTTACGCTCGGATTCCCGTAAAGCGTCTTCCACTTTCTTCCGTTCGGTGATATCGATACCGACACCCAGGTGATATTCATAGCTTTTTTTTTCATCTATGACAGGACAACCATGCCATTCAACAAGAAATTCACGTCTGTCCTTTGCCAATACCACATTCTCGCCGATCGTCGCTTCCCAGCGCTGAATGTGCTTTTCGAAGATATCCCTTAGCGACTCATGATCGCGCTCCAGGCAGAACATCGATATATAATCCTGGCCGACAACCTCTTTTTCCTGATAGCCCAAGGCCTTCAGCATTGTCCTGTTCATGAAAATGATTCGCCCCCGGCTGTCAATGGCCACACCGAACGTTGGAGAATTCTGGATGAATTCTCTGCTGATCTCTTTTTTTTTGAGCTGCTTGAATTCTGTTTTGATGAGTTTTGTCTTGTACATGCCCTTCCTGCACCTGCATCCGGATCCGATAGATGGAAACGGCTCCAGCCTTTCTCGAAATCAACAGGAACTCCAAGCGGGACAGAAACCGCCCGTCGGTATGGACGAGCCCATGAAAAGTCCGATTGGGTCATTCTGAGGAACGCGAGCCCGAAGATCGGCGTTATTTGATCTAAGAATGTTTCCGGTTTTAAACAGGAATTTCTTCCCTACTCCCCTGATGCGGAGCAGCAAGCGCACATTGGGGCAATCCCTTACCGATTCAGGGGGATATGATTTTACTTCAGATGTTGCGGTCCCGGGTGGACAATCCATCGTTCTGTTCAGGAATGCTTTGCCGATCGTCTCCATCCACCTCGACCGCCGTACCGGCCTATTGTTTTGAACTCGGATACATGCTTTCCTTCAAGGTGGATCGATCTCATTCCCTCTTAAAAACTTTAAGATAAACCAATTTTCATGCTCATGAATCTACTTAAAGGGCAGCGAGTACCACAATCCGCCTTAATACCCAATTGCCGATGGGTATTTTTGCCCGCAGAACCCCCGAAAATTGATTCATGAACTGACTCGGTCCTCGATCATAGTTCCGGAAAACATTGGACATGCCTGGATGAGCGGAAAGCGAAATGCGGCAGAACAGATCACCGGAATCATTCCCCCGGCAGCTGTACGAATCCCTGCAGGAGCTTTTCAGAAAAGACTCATTGCGGACAGACTCCGAAAAAAGGGGGGGGGATTCTCTTAACGGCGGGCGCGTATCCGGTATTTTCTTAAAAGATCGTACAAACGGGTTCTGCTGACATCGGAAATCCGGCAGGCCTGCTCGATATTTCCCGCAACCATTTCCATGAGTTGCTGGAGATACCTTTTTTCCACTTGTGCATAGGTGCTTTCTCTTAAAACCTTCAACCGGGGCAGGCGCGGGTTATCAGCTAATGGCAGGGGTTCATCCGCAGGCGGATCAACACCGAAGGCCGCCCTTGTCAACGTCACCCGGATTGGGATCGGCAAGTGGCTTTGGAAAAGCGTGGGACTGGAAAAAGCGGCCGCGACAGACCTTTCGAGGGCGTTAATCAGTTCCCGGACGTTTCCGGGCCACTCGTAAGAAAGGAGGGCTTCCATAAAATCGGGGGAAAGTGCCTTGACACCTATTCCGTTTCGCTTACAAATTTTAGCGATGTGATAGGAAACGATGTCGGGGATGTCTTCCGGATGTTCTCTAAGCGGCGGAAGCACGATCATCAGGGCCCGCAGACGAAAGAGCAGGTCGTCTCGAAATCCCCCCGTTTTCACCAAGCCATCGAGATCCCGGTTTGTAGCGGCTATCAACCGGAAATTGCTTTTTATTTCCCTGATGCCCCCCAGGGGGCGAAAATGGCGTTCCTGCAGCACCCGGAGAAAACTCTTCTGCATCGGCAAAGACAACTCCCCAATTTCATCGAGAAAAAGGGTGCCGCCGTCCGCCTGCTTTACGAGACCTTCGCGATGCTGATCGGCGCCGGTAAAGGCACCCTTCTCGTACCCGAAAAGGGTGCTTTCCTTCAGGGTTTCCTGCAGGGCGGCACAATCCACCACCACAAAATTCCGCTGAGATCGGCCGCTGTTCATGTGGACGGCCCTGGCAAAGAGTTCCTTCCCCGTTCCGGTTTCCCCGGTGATGAAAACATTCACATCCGTAATCGCAGCCTGTGAAATGAGCTCGTAACAGGATTTCATTTTACGGCTGCTACCGATGATCCCATTCAATTTCAGTTCAATCCGGGGCTTTTCCTTTTGTTTTTCTTCGCGGTACTCCAAGGCACGGATTAAGGGGGCCAGCATGACCTGAATCGAAGAAGGTTTCCGAATATAGTCCCAGACACCGTTCTTGATGGCCGATTCCGCACCATCGACTGTTCCCACCCCGGTCAGGACGATTACTTCCGGAGAGGAGGGTGCCTCGCGTATATCCTGGAGAATATCCAGACCGTTTCCATCGGGAAGATTGACATCAAGGAAAACCACATCGAAGGAATCGGCCTGGACCCTTTTCAACCCTTCCTCCAGAGTGTGGGCGCATTGCGCGTTGTACCCTTCATGCCTCACGACACCGGCCAGGAGTTCGGAAAAGATCTTGTCATCATCGATAATCAGAATTTTTGTCATGATCGCCATCGGTATGGGATTCTCCGTATCCCACTTTTCAAGCGGAGGAACCCCAAAGCACTTCTGCCTGAGATAGGGCTCTCCAAGCAAAATTGATGATCCTACCCCCTATTTCGACGTTTCTGATGATCAGATCCACTTCCACAGGGTAACGTATTATTAAGGCGGGACTGTATCGTTTGTATATGGCTGGCTGTACTTAATTAAGGAGGAGTATTATCACTCAAATCGGGTTGTCCCGCATAAAAAAGCCCCCGGTTGAAGGAAACCGGGGGCTGAAAAGCAAAATTTTCACCTGCGGGGTATGACGGGGGGAATTCCCGAAAGAATCCCCGGTCATTTCCGGATGCCTGCAACCGATGCGCGCCGATTGCGGGCCCGACCTTCTTCGGTTTCATTGGTGTCCGCGGGGGCCATTTCTCCGTACCCCTCGGCGGAAATCCGATCGGCGGCAATATTGCGCTTCTCCGTGAGATAGGCCTTGACCGTCTCCGCCCTGCGCAGGGAAAGACCGGCATTGTACTTTTCGGTGCCGGTGCTGTCCGTGTGTCCCACCACTAAAACCACGGCCTCCGGCAGTTTCTTCTCCAGGACACCGGCGATCTCGTCGAGAACGGCGAAGCCTTCGCTTCTGATTGTACTTTTGTTGAAGTCAAAATAGACGATGGGCTGCATACCGCCGGGCAGGTATTCCGCAAGATCAAAGCCCTGGTCCGCGGCCGGTTTGCATTTCGGTACCGGCATCGGCTCCGCAGCGACGGGTGCGGGTGCGGCAACGGGTTCATCCTGCTTGTTCAGCGACGCCAGCCACCGCTGCGCCTCCTCGTGGCCGAGGCCGGCCGCCGCAATCATGTCGGATTTCGCCGCTTCGTTGTTAATGATGAATTCGTTAACCAACCCGCGCTGGTAATACGCCTCGGCATTTTTCGGATCCAGGAGGATCGCCCTGGAAAAATCCTCGATGGCTTCGGTGGTGGCCGAGATTTCATAGAAACGGTATGACATTCCCCGATGCAGGTAAGCGTCCGTATAAGAAGGATCGAGGTCGATGGCCGCAGAAAACAGGTTGATCGCCTCCCCGTACACCGCCTGATTCTCGTACGCAACACCCTTCTGAAAACAGTCTTTGGCCGTAGCCGTATCGGTCCGTGCAAAAGCCGTTTGCCATGACAAAAGCAGGATCAGGAAAACAATCAAACAACCGCGGGTTTTCTTCATGATTCACCTCAGCTTTAAGGGTTATGGGTCAAGAATTATGGGGCTTGCTTTTCGGTACGGCAATCTTCTCAACGGGCGCCATTATATGAGGAAGGAATAGAGGTGTCAAGGGTATAAGGGCTTATGATTTTGTAATATTTCTCACACTGAAGGCTCATCCGGAACAGATGAAGCGGGATTTCACGGAAACTGCGGCAAAAAGGCCACGGCCCATGCGCCCGGCCCCATATGGGCGCCTGACGTAAGGGAAAGGGGGCGGACGATGACCCGGGCCAGGGGGTAAAGGCTCTTCAACCTTTCGGCAAAACGTTCCACATTCGGCCTGTTATCGGAATACTGAAGCATAATCAGGGCGGCCTTGTTTTGATCAAGGGAATGTTCGAGGGCTTTCAGGGCGAAACGCTCCTGATCTCTACCGCTGCGGCAAAGGCCTGCTTTCCGCGCCCCATCGGCCATGGGGGCCACCACCGGTTTCATCCCCAGGATGTCGCCGAAAAATGCCCCGGTTTTCGAGAGGCGCCCTCCCGCAGCCAGGTACTCAAGTCGGTCAAGGAAGATGTATTCCCCGGTGCGGTTCATCGCTTCTTCGGCGTAGGCGACGACGTCTTCCGCGCGGGATACCTTTTCGGCAAAGGCGGCCGTGGCCAGAGTCAGAACCCCGAGGCGTCCGGAAGCGGCGCCCGTATCGAGAACGGCCAGGCGATTCCCCGGATCATGGTCTTTTTTCCAGTCCATGACGGTGCGGTGGTTTCCCGTGTAGACCGATCCGACGCAGAGGTACAGGACCTGTTCATAACTGCCCAGAACACTTTCATACTTCTGGTGACGTTCGAAGAGGGAGGCCTGGGATGTGGTGACCCGCACGCCCAACCTCATGGCATCGTAGAGCGCATCCGGCGTCAGGTAGGTTTCGGGAAGGCTTTGATCCCCGATGGTGATATAGCTGTCCAGAAGGGTGATCCCCAGCGCTTTCGCTTCCTCCCGCGTCAGGGAACCGGCGGCGTCGGTCATGATGTGAACGGGGAGATGCTTCGGCTCCCGGTTGAAAACAGACGTCTGGGCGTAAAGGTCGTCTTCCGTCCAGCCGATCACGTCGCCGAAAGGATTCAGCTTCTTCCGGGCTCTCTCTTTATCCTGCGTATGAAAATGGATTTTCAGGCAATCCTCCTCCCGGCCGACCACGACGGATTCGCCCAGGGAGGCGAGCAGGGCCTCCGTTTTTCTCCCGTCGCCGGTGTTTCTCAAAACCGTATCGATGCAGTAGCCCCGCTCCGGCTCATCCCGGAAGGACGGGGAAACCCGGACCAGGTCGCCGAACGTTTCCGTAACGGGACGAAGGGCCGGGCTGGAGCCGGAAAACACCGCAAGAAACCCGCCGAAGAACAGATACATCCCCAGGGCACCCGCATCGACCACCCCCGCCCGCCGCAGCTTCGGCTGCCGATCCACCGTGCTTCGGACCACCATTTCGAGAGGAAGGAGATTGTCCGGAAACCCGTTCAGGTACGAGGGGCCTTGGATGAGATCGGCCAGGGCGTCGAAAAAGGTCAGGATGGTCCCCGGACGGGGATCGGACACAACCTGCCAGGCGCGGTCCCGCCCCTGCCGGACGGCGTTGGGAAGGGTTTCACGGGAGCCTCCCTCCCGGATGAACGGCTGGAAAAATGCGGAAGCGATATTACCGGAATTCCCCCGGGCGCACAAAAGGAGAGCCCGGACCAGGTCGTGATGGTTCCGTTCGGGGCGGCGGAGGGGGGACAGGGAAACAACGAGGTTCCGTCCCGTATCTCCGTCGGCGATGGGAAAGACGTTGATCCGGTCCAGCAGATCGGCCCAGGCGGCAAGGCATTCACAGCCGGCAATCAGAGCCTGCCGGAAATCGCCCTTCATGATCCGAAACCAAAAGCCTTCCGGATTTCCCCGGGAATGGAATAGAGGATCTCCATGGTCTCTGCCTTCACGCAGACCTGTTCCGTCCGTCCCCGGGTGCAGAGGCGGCCGTCATCCGCTTTCCGGACCTCGAAATCCACGACGATCTTCATCCGGGCATCGACCATGATGGCCCGGCAAATGAACTCATCATGATACCGCAAGGGCAGGATATGCTTCGTCGAGGTCTTGATGATGGGGAAAACGATCCCCTCCCGGAGGTAAAAATCGTAGAGGTCGATGCCGTTGGCATTGAACAGGGCGGTCCGGGCGTCTTCGAAGTAATTCAGGTAATTGCCATGCCAGACAACCCGGATGGGATCCAGATCGTAAAACGCAACCCGGTGCCGCGTTTCGGCCCATTTCGCATCGGGGGACATCACGCCGGAATCCTCCAGGAATCTTCTTCGGCCATGGCCCGGGCAAGGCGTTCGATATCCCGGTCCATTTCCCGGTCTTCGATAAGGGGTTCTGACAAGGCGCGAATCCGCTCGATGATCTCACGGAGATTTTTCCGCCGCTCCACATCCCCCCTGATTTCGCAGCCTTGTACCGCTGCCAGCAGGTGAATCGCCAGGGTTCTTTCCGTCAGGGTGCAGACCCGTTCGGCGTCACGGGCGGCGATGGTCCCCATGCTCACCTTGTCCTGGTTGTGGGACTCGGTGGACCGCGAGAAAGACCCGGCGGGCATGGTCAGCTTGAGGGCTTCCGCGGCAAGTGCCGACGTGGAAAGGGACATGGCCTTGAAGCCGTGATGAAAAACCGAAAACGGTCCCGTGACTCGAACCAGGTCGCCCGGGAGGTCCCTGTTGAGCAGGGGATCAACCAGGAGGGCGACCTGGCGGTCCGACATGTCGGCCACCGAAGCCACCGCTGTTTTCAGGGCGTCCATGGCAAAAGCCAGGTGACCGCCGTAGAAATTTCCATTCATCAGGGGCCGGCCCGTTTCGGGATCGAAGATGGGGTTGTCGTTGGCGCTGTTCGCCTCGGTTTCGACCCACTGACGGATCCATGCCAGGGCGTCGTAGAGAACTCCCGCAATCTGGGGAGCGCATCGCAGGGAATAAGGGTCCTGAAGATTCTCCCGGTTATGGGACTCGAGATCGGCACTGCTCCCTTCCACCTGGAGCAGGCGGGTCAACCGTTCGGCGACGTAGACTTGGCCGGGATGGGGCTTGGCCTCGCCGACGGCGGGATGAAAATGGAGCGCCTTACCCTTCAGGGCATGCACCGTAAGCGCCGTCGCCGCGATATTCGCCTCCAGGATCCGGCTCGCCCTCTCGACGGCCAGGACGGCGATGCCCGTCATGGCCGAGGTCCCATTCAGCATGGCGATGCCTTCCTTGGGGGCGAAGGCATAGGGTTTCAGGCCCGCGCGCTTGAGCGCCTTGGCGGCAGCCATGCGCTGCCCCCCGTAGAAGACTTCCCGTTCCCCCGAAAGAGCCGCCGCCACGTAGGACATGGGTGTCAGGTCTCCGGAAGCGCCGACAGATCCCTCCGCCGGAACAACGGGGGTGATGCCGCAATTGAGAAAAGCGGCCAGCTGTTCGAGCAAACCGAAGGTGATCCCGGAGTAGCCCCGGGACAGGCAGACCAGGCGGCAGAGCATGGCGGCCCGGGTTTCCTCGATTCCGATGGGATCGCCGGTGCCGCACCCGTGAAACCGGATGGGGCTCGATCCCCGGTGATTGACAACCTGGTCCCGGGTCAGGCGGATCCCGCAGGATTTCCCATAGCTTGTAGACACGCCGTAGACGGGAACCTCGTCATGGACGGCTTTTTTCAGCATGGCTTCGCTCCGGCGGATATTCTCCCGGAAAGTTTTGTCCGTGCTGAGTTTGACCGGCGCGTTGTACCGGGCCACGGCTAGAAACTGCTCCAGGGTCAGGTTTTTACGGCCGATGGTGATTTCTTTTTTCCGATGATGACTCATAACAGATCTCCTGTAATTGCTTCTTTTTTCCCGAACCGGCGCGCGATCAGGTCCCGCCTTCTCCCCCGGTACGTACCGTCCGCTTTTTCCCTGACCGCCACTTTCTGGAGAAGCCTGAACATCTTGTAAGGCTGGGGTTCGTCCTGATAGAACGTGTCCCAGGCGTAGGCGTACAACTCCTGCAGTTTTTCCGGCGACATCTTGTCCGGCCGGAAAACGACCTTGTCCGCCGTGTAATCATTCCAGTCGTAAGACAGGATGCGTCCCTCCCGGTGCAGATCATCGAAGGTCCGCGTATGGGGAAAAGGGGTCAGGACCGTGAATTCGGCCAGGTCCAGTTCGACTTCCAGCAGAAAATCCACGAGACGCCGGATATCGTTTTCCGTCTGGCCGTCGAGACCGAGGAGCACCGTGCCTTCGACGGCGATTCCGTGGTCCTTGTAACGCCGGATACGCTTTCTGATGTAATCCGACGTGTCGAAAATCGCCTGGTAGACGTACCAGGCCCCCGCCTGGGCGGCGAGATCGAGGACTTCGTCGTCGTCCTCGATGGGGTGGCAGCACCATTTTTTCTTCAGGGGGATCATTTCCCGGAACAGCCCCAGTTCCCACTCCCTGTTCTGGGCCAGGGAGTTGTCCACGATGAACAGGCGGTTGTTCTCGATCCCGGCGATTTCCTCGATCACCTTTTCGTAGGGGCGGGGCCTGAATTTCCGCCCTCCGAGGAAACTGACGCAACAGGGATAGCAGTTGAACCGGCATCCCCGGGAAGCATGAACCAGGTCGACCATCTGAACGCCCTTGTAATAATAAAGTTCTTCTTTCAGGATGCTGCGCCTGGCCGGACCGACCAGCGAGACAGGGGGCGGATCGGCCATGTAATCGTAGCAGGGCTTCAGGCGGTTGTTTCTGAAATCCTCGAAGACTCCTTCCATCCGTCCTTCCGCTTCCCCCAGGAAGACGGCGTCGGCGTGGCGCATGGTTTCTTCGGCGTGAAGCATCGTGGCGATGCCGCCGAACATGACCTTGATGCCCCGGCGGCGGTAGGTATCGGCAATTTCCCAGCCCCGCTTCACCTGGCTGGTCAGCATCATGGAAACGCCGACGAAATCGGGCGAATCGTCGAAAACGAGGGGCTCCACGTTCTCATCGGTAAATTCCACGTCCCAGTCTTCGGGGATGGTGGCCGCGAAGACCACGGGACCGTGGGGCGGCAGGTGGAATTCCGTCTGCCCGGCAAGCTTTTTCCATTTCGGATAGATGAGCTTGAATTTCATTCCAATCCCTTCGATTCTGACGTGCCTACCCTCCGTCCGCTTCGTCTTCCGCAGGCTGCGCTGCCGCGGAAACGGGTTCCGCGTCGACCAGTTTCAGCCGCAGGGTATATCTTCCGGCTGAATACCCCCTCAGTTCCAATTCTCCGGGCATCCCGTCTTTAAGGGCACCGGCCTTGATTTCCCGGAAGCGCTCGAACGGAGTGGCATAGGTTTCGATCCTCCAGGTATGGTCCGGTTGGACCGTGACATCAATGGTTTCGCCCTCTTTCCCCCTGTAACGGCAGAGGACGGAACCGTCCGCCGAAACGCCGGCCTGGGCCGACGTGTTCTCCGGCGCCAGGAAAAGGAGACGGATGTCCTCCATCATGTTCCGGGCAAACGAATCCCTATCGAAGGGCGGAACGGCCCGCTTGACGGACAGGGTGCCATCGTACTCGCCATCGAACAGAACCAGCCCCTCCAGGGTCATGAGGACACTATGGAGACTTTTCGCCTCCGGATCGACCACGGTCACTCCCATCAGGGTAGCCGTTCTGCCGCCGGGCAGGCCGGCTTCGATCGCGTGGACAAAGCGATAGGGACTCTTGACGAAGGGTCTTCCGCACTGCTCGATCACGGACCGGTCCGTCAGCGAATCCAGGGGCAGCATGTCCGGGACATGAACGCAGGAGGCCAAAAGAATCGTCAGGAACGAAAGGAAGGCGAGGCGACTGATTGTCATCCGCCGCTTCACCCCGCTTTCCGGAAAACCGCTTCACCGATCTTTTCATTCATTCTGACATCCGTGAAATCGAGCACGGTGTAATTCCCTTCGGATTCGACGATTTTCACGGACCGGATCACACCCTTTCGCTCCGGCGAGGGCGTGATGACGATCCGCGCAATAATGGCCGCAAAGGCCTCTTCCCTGGGAGTCAGGACAATTTCCCGTTTTTTCCCCCCTTTGATTTCCGCTTTGAAGTGGGTGCTTTCCGTAAAACGGCCCTGGCTCCACAGCCCGATTTCCTGAACGACCACCTGCATGGAGGAAAGCGCTCCGCTTGAATCTTCGACCATGCCGCGGCTTCCCAGGGTGTAGCGTTTGACGTCTCCCCTGTGTATGAGAAGGATGCTTTTTACGGGGGATCGGTATTCCCAGCGGATCGAATCCGGCTTCTGAAAATAGAATCTTCCCTTGGAAACAAGCGGCTTCGTCAGGATCTTCAGGTGTTTATGCTGTGTAAATTCGGCCTGGATCGATTCGATACCCGCCGTTTCCCGGTTGATGTCCTCCCAGGATTCTCCCCAGCCGGCAGTCAAAAAGCAGGCCAGCAGAAGGATCGAAAAAAAGATTCCCTTTACGGCGTTTTTCAAACTCATCATAAAATTATCCGGACACGGCGGCGGACCCGTCTTCCCTGACCGCAGTTCTTCCTTTGTTTTTCAATACATGCCCCCATCGACAAAAACGGCCTGCCCCGTCAGGTAGGAGGCATCGTCCGAGCAGAGAAAGCGAACGACCTTCGCGACTTCCGCCGCTTTTCCGAGCCTGCCCATGGGGATGATTTCCTTGATCCTTGTCACCGGGGCGCCCTTGATCATTTCCGTGTCGATCAGGCCGGGCGCGACGACATTGACCCGGACGCCCAGACGGGCCACTTCCGTGGAAAGGGTCCTGCTCGCCGCAATCAGCCCCGATTTGGCTGCCGCGTAATTCGCCTGTCCCCGGTTTCCCATCATGGCGGAGACGGAGGAGATGGACACCACGGAGCCACGGTGATTACGGACCATTCGCTGGACAACCGGCCTGGTCACGTTGAAGAAGCCCTTCAGGGTCGTCTGGATGACCTTATCCCAGTTTTCCTCCGACATCATCATGAAAAGCCCGTCGGCGGTGATACCGGCATTGTTGACCAAAACCTGAATCTCCCTGTGGCGGGAAAAGATGTCTTCCATTGCGGCCGCGGACTCGGATGAATCGGCGACATCGAAGCGGACCGCCTCCGCCTGGCCTCCCTCCGACCGGATCAGGGCCAGGGTTTCTTCCGCCGCCGCGACGTTTTCCTTATACGTGACGATCACCCGGTAACCCGCACGGGACAATTCGACGGCGATGGCCCTGCCGATGCCTCGACTGCCTCCCGTTACCAAGGCGACCCGTTCTTCCATCATTTTGTTTTCATTCCTCCGATCTTATTGGATTGTCTTCTCCGGATTCAAACCGGATCACCTGAATTTCGACCCGGCCGACCGGATTGGCGCCTTCTTGAACCGCTCCTTCCAGAACGGTGTAATTCTCCGCGCTGTACAGACTCCGGACGGTCGTTGTCAGGACGGTATGAAGCGGAATACTGTCCGTGTAAAAGTCGGCTTTTTTAATCCCGACCAGCAAACCCCCACCCCCTTCACTCGTGCATGGCCCCCTCTTCCAACTCACATGAACAGCCGCCGTCTGGGCGACGATTTCGATGATGACGATGGGATCGACACCGTTGTTTCGCAGGAGGGGCCACCGTTCGGAAACCACCGCCGAGGTGACGGCCCCGTCATCCGTAATGTCCAGGATGACCTCGATCAGCTTCATCCTGTCCCGATGGGGAATCAAATCCTCAATCGCCGTGGGGTACACCATCTCATTCACCGATCCGTATCCGCATCCGTCATACGGCGATCGACCCGCCTTTGTGCGTCCTGCGGGAGAAGCCGCCTCCCTGTATCAAAAAAATGCGCCTTTTTCCACATGTTCAATCGGAATGAAATGTGTTAATAGACGGCCGCATAATAAATGGGAAACCTTGAAATAAGTCAAGGAATTTGTCTTTCTCCGGCATGGTTGCCCCTTCCGGCCGGCCGTGGCGGGAAGACGGCATGTCGGATGGGTTTCCTGCGGATTCGAAGGAAAACCGTGGGAAAGCCTCCAAGAAGAAACGGAAAGCAGCAGAGTGAAATGAAAAGAACATCCGAAGTCAAAAGTGAGCCGTCCGGAGTGGTGTGGACCCGAACCCTGTTGTCGGAACTTCCCGTCCCGGAACGGGAATTTATCGTGAACGGCCCAACTCACCGGAAGATAGGAGCCCTTGCGGCGGGGATAAGGCGCCTCGGCACAACCAGGGAGAAAGACCGGAATTTTCTCTGCCTGTGCTCGGAGAACAAAACCCTGGTGGCGGCGGCCCTGCTTGCCGCCCTTTCCGGCGGCCCCCGCCTGGTATTCCCCTACGCCTTTTCCCGTCAGGCCGTAGCGGATGTGTTGAAGACGATGCCCGTTTCACGGGTCCTGGCAGACGGTCCCGGTGATTTTCCGCCGGAGGTGGAAACCATTTTCCCGGACATGCTCGATCAGGCAGACCTTCAACCCCGCCATTTCATCGACGCCGATGACCCTTTCCTGATGCTCTTTACCGGCGGATCGACCGGGGCTCCGAAGGTCTGGGCCAAGACGCCCCGGAACATGATCGAAGAGGCCCGGTACATGTGCACGACATTCGGAATCACGGCGGAAGATGTTTTCCTGGCGACGGTTCCGCCTCAGCACATTTACGGCCTTCTCTTTTCCGTCCTGGTTCCCCTGATTGCTTCCGCCCGTGTTCTGGAGGGAATTTACGTCTTTCCGCGTGAAATTCTGAAGACGGCGGCGGAATCGGGGGCGACGATCCTGGTCAGTGTCCCCGCCTGTTACCGGGTCATGAAGGGGGATTTCCTCAAGCGGCATCATCTCCGGATGGCCTTTTCCTCTGCAGGAGCGCTGGATGCAGCCGACGCGGACTATTTCCGGGCGAAAACGGACCTGGATATCAACGAAATTTACGGGTCGACGGAAACGGGAGGCGTCGCCGTGAGGTGCCGCGGCCGGGACGGCGACACCTTGACGGCCCTCGATCCGGTCGAGTGGCGAATCGAGGATGGACGCCTGCAGGTCCGATCTCCTTTCATTTCCCCCTCCTTACCCCGCAATGAAGCCGGGTTTTTCGTGACGGCCGACCGGGCGGAAAAAGATGGGCAGGGCCGCTTTTTCCTCCGGGGAAGGGCCGACGATGTGGTCAAAATCGGCGGGAAACGGGTCGATCTGGTCGAAATCCAGGAAAAAATAAGGAAAATAGACGGGGTCAGGGATGCCTTGGCGGTGCTTCTGCCCAGGGAGAAAGGGCGTCCGACCGATCTCGCGGCCCTGGTGGTGACGGAAGTCGATCCGGCGGAATTACGGCGGGAACTGGGAGCCATGGTAGAACCGTACGCCGTGCCCCGGCGGTTCGTGGCGGTGGACCGGATCCCCATGACAGCGACGGGGAAGGTCGACCGGGCGGCGATTCATGAGATTCTCAAATCGGGAAAGTCCTGATGGTGAACCCGCAAAAACTCTGTTTTCCCCTTTCCCCGGAAACGGCGGGCACCCCGCTGCGGCACAGGCTCCGGGCGGGAGGGATTCGTTGACTTTCTACGGCTTCATCAGGATCGGGTTCATCAGGCATCCCGGGAAACGATTCTCCGGGCGGAATCCGGAATCTCCCGTAAATCGATCGAAACCACCGGATTAATATGGTATGTTGCGATATATGGCCGTTCTTTGGCGGCCCACTTGACAAGGAGGTGTGGAACATGCCGTTTCAGGCTCATTTGAAGGTCTGTTTCAGCGATATCGATAATGCAGGGATCGTTTACTATCCCCGGTTCGTTCACTATTTCCACGTGGCGCTGGAGGATTTTTTCTCCATGGAGCTGGGGGTGAATTATTCGATGCTTCTGCAGAAACACCGGATCGGATTTCCGACGGTGCACCTGGAAACGGATTTCCGGCGAAAACTGCGTTACGGCGATCACCTGATCGTGGAAGTCCGGGTACTTAAACTGGGCAACACGTCGATTACCTGGGGTTACAAAGTCTACCGCGCCCAGGAACCCGGTCTGGTCGTCACGGAAGGGCAGAATACCACCGTCTGCATGAACATCGATACGTACGAGAAGCAGGGACTCCCCTCCTGGCTCCGAATCCTCCTGGAAAATTACCAGGAAAAATGTGATCTCCTGGAAAAGGCGGCCGAAGACCCCTACGCGAAGGTTTGACGTCCTCGATCGCCGGAGGACGGATTGAGGAATTCCGCCGCCGGCCGGCCGTGAACGGGCGTTATTTCCGGTATTCGGCTTCTACGGTGATGGAGATGCCTCCGCGGACCGCGAAATCCGCCGTGACCTTGCAGAACCGGGGTTCCAGAGCGGTCACCACGTCGTCGAGAATCACGTTTGTCAGGTGTTCGTGAAAGGAACCTTCGTTGCGGAAAGACCAGAGGTAGAGCTTGAAGGACTTTGATTCGAGGATCTTCCGGTCCGGGACATAGCGAACGGAGATCTTCGCAAAATCGGGCTGACCGGTGAGAGGGCAGAGGGTGGTAAACTCTTCCGTTTCCATGGTCACGGTGTAATCCCGTTCCGGATGGTGGTTGGGAAAAGTTTCCAGTTTCCTGACCGGCGTGGATTTCCTTCCCAGCAGGGTCAGGCCTTCGAGATCCGAGGCATGCGTTGTTTTTCCCATGGATCATTCCCTTTCTCTTCGTGCATTTCATCTTCCCCGCCGGAAGCGGGAACGAATCGGTGCGGATTCCCCCCTCCGGTGGTTCCATGCCTATCGTTTAGGCCGTTTCCCGAGGCAAGGTATAACAAAAAAAGTGGTTTCAATAAATGAATATTTCCGTCCGGGCATGAAAATAACCGCGGGGAACCCGACCATGACGGGCCTTCCCGGTTGCCGCGCGGAAGAAGGACGTTCTCCTCCCGTAGAAATCCTTGTTTAACCGCTGCCGATGGGGTATATACGCCTCAAAAATGACGGAACATCACCAAGGAGAAACTCCATGACCGATTCAGCAAATCTGCAGGATAGATACATCAACACGATCCGCTTTCTGGCTGCCGATGCCATCGAGAAGGCCAAATCCGGTCACCCCGGGATGCCCATGGGGGCGGCGGCAATGGTATACACGCTTTGGATGAGGCATCTGAAGCACAATCCCGCAAACCCCGAATGGCCGGACCGGGACCGCTTCGTCCTGTCGGCGGGACATGCCTCGATGCTCCTGTACGCCCTTCTGCACCTGACGGGCTACGACCTGAGCCTGGACGACATTAAAGCTTTCCGCCAGTGGGAAAGCAAAACCCCGGGACACCCCGAATATCCCCAGACACCGGGTGCGGAGGTAACGACGGGTCCTCTCGGGCAGGGGATCAGCAACGCCGTCGGGATGGCCGTCGCGGAAGCGCATCTGGCGGCGAAGTTCAATCGCCCCGGTCATGCCGTCGTCGATCACTACACCTACGCGATCGCTTCGGACGGCGATCTCATGGAAGGCGTCGCCGCAGAGGCCTGCGCCCTGGCGGGGCATCTGGGTCTGGGGAAACTGATCGTCTTGTACGACAACAACCATATTTCCCTGGCCGGATCGACCGCTCTGACCTTCACGGAAGATGTCAAGGCTCGCTTTGCCGCCTGCGGCTGGCAAGTCATTCACGTCGATGAAGGAAACGACGTCGAGGTGATCGACGCCGCCATCCAGGCCGCCAAAAGCGACCTGACCCGCCCCTCCTTCATTTCCGTCTGCACGACGATCGGCTGCGGCGCGCCTTCCAAGGAAGGAACGTCGGAGGTCCACGGATCTCCTTTAGGCCAGGAAGAACTGTCGGCGGCGAAGGCCCGGCTCGGCTGGCCGGCCGAACCGGTCTTTTACATCCCGGAAGAGGTTCTCACCCACTACCGCACCTCCCTGGCAAAGGGCGCTGCTTCACAGTCGGCGTGGGAGAAGGGGTTCGATGCCTACCGGGTATCCTTCCCCGGCGAAGCCGCTGAATTTGAACGGATGATGAAAGGCGGGCTGCCCGCGAATTGGGAATCGGCCCTGCCTGTTTACGGTCCCGAGACGAAGCCCGCGGCCACCCGGAAGACGGGTGAAGGGATCATGCAGTCCCTGGCAAAAGTCTTGCCGGAACTGATCGGCGGCTCCGCGGATCTGAATCCCTCGACCTTCACCTGGCTGAAGGGCTGCGGCGATTTCCAGCGGCCGGACCTGCCCAGGGAGGGGGTGCAGGGAACCGTCGGCGGGGAATGGGGTTACGGCGGACGGAACATCCATTTCGGCGTCCGGGAACATGCCATGGGGTCCATTGCGGTCGGCATGGCGCTCCACGGCGGGTTGATCCCCTATACGGCGACGTTCTTCACCTTTTCCGATTACATGCGCCCCCCGATCAGACTGGCCGCCCTCATGGGACTGCGTGTGATCTTTGTCTTCACCCATGACAGCATCGGCCTGGGCGAAGACGGCCCCACCCACCAGCCGGTGGAACAGCTGATGAGTCTGCGGGTTGTACCGAACCTGACGGTGATCCGTCCCGCCGACGCCGCGGAAACCGCCGAGGCATGGCGGGCGGCGCTGCTGAACACGGACGGCCCCACGGCACTGGTGCTGACCCGGCAGAACGTCTTAGCCCTGAATCACGAGGTGCTCGCCCCGGCCGAAGGCCTGCGGCGGGGAGGATACATCCTGAAAGAAGCCGAAGGGAAAAATCCGGAAATCATCCTCATTGGAACCGGATCGGAGGTGGAAGTCGCCCTGAAAGCGGCGGAAACCCTCGCCTCCGGCGGCGTCAGGGCCAGGGTCGTCTCGATGCCCAGTTGGGAGCTGTTCGACAGACAACCGGCAGCGTACCGGGAACAGGTTCTGCCGGCGGGCGTCAGGGCCAGGGTGGCTGTCGAGGCGGGAATCAGGCTGGGATGGGAGCATTATGTCGGAACAGCCGGGAAAATTGTCGGCATGGATTCCTTCGGCGCCAGTGCCCCCTCGGCGGTTCTTTTCGAAAAATTCGGGATTACGGTGGAGGCCGTGGTCGCCGCCGCCAAAGAACTCCTGGCATAAATTGAAGCCGTAAAAACGGAAACGGTTTCTTTTGACGAAACCATCTCCAAGGGGGCGCCCGGAAAAGCCGCCCGCCGGCAAAACGGTCCGGCGCCTCCTGACGCGGTTGTCGACACCCTGCTTTCATAACGCCCTTTTCCAGCCAATCCCCTTCCCGGATTTCAAATCGCCCTCGCCCGTCAGGACATGTCCTTGCCTTGCTTCATGACCCCGCAAAAAACCCTTTTTTATCGGCCAAAGAGCCCCGGCAACGAAAAATCTTTAATTATATCATGCCATTATCGCAAACTTATCTTGGGGACAGCAGCAAAGGACATCAGGATGACACGGTTTTTTCGGCTTTTTGCGGCGTCTCCGATTTGAATTTTTCATACACTCCGAGTTCCCCCGCTTTTTTGAGTGGATTCTGAAACCGGAAGCATTTATATTGAGCACGAAAATGGTCGAGATAAACGGCTTCCTGTCTCCGGCCGGGAATGTACGGACCCAACGGGGATCTTCCCGGGGAAAAGAGACCAGCGAGAGCCTTTTTCGGCACATCACATGAAACGAATTGAAAGGAGGTCAAGATGAAAAAAGCATGCATCGCCATTTTAATCTGTGGATTACTGGCAACGATGGTAACGGGGTGCGCCGCGCCGCAAACCAAAACACAAAAAGGGGCTGTTTACGGGGCGGCGGGCGGCGCCGTCGCCGGCGCAGTTGCCGGTCAGGTCATCGGCCGTGACACGAAGGGCACCCTGATCGGGGCAGCCATCGGAGCCGCCGTGGGAGGGCTCGGCGGAGCCGCCGTCGGCAGAATGATGGACAACCAGGAAAGAGACATGCGTGACGCGTTGGCCACCTCCGATGCGGCCGCCGTGTCTCGAGAAGGGAACCTCCTGGCCGTGACGTTCAAGGGAGATGTGACGTTCGATACCAATTCCACCGTTGTCAGGCCGGGACTTCAATCCGAGATAACGCGGGTCGCGGGGATCCTGAAGCAGTACCCCGATACGCTCATCAGGGTGGAAGGCCATACGGACAGTGTCGGTTCCGAGGAATACAACCAGGATCTTTCGACCCGGCGTGCCCACGCCGTCAGAACGCTGCTCGCCCAGCAGGGCGTAGCCGAAAGCCGCATGGAAGCGGTCGGGTTCGGTGAAACCATGCCGGTGGCCACCAACGACACCGAGGCAGGGCGCCAAATGAACAGGCGGGTCGAAATCAAGATCGTACCGAAAGCGCAGTAGGAGACCGATTCCCCTTTTTCATAAATCGGGGAACCACCGTTATGAAAGCAGGCCGGCAGTGCGGGTTCCGCCGGCCTGCCGGCCTGCTTGTACGGACAAGATTTCAACCGTTCATCTCATCGTATTTCCCGGTATTTTCCTGTATTTCCGATTCCGTTTTTTGACGGCTTTTTTTCGAGGAAGCGTCCTCGCCCTCATTTTCAGTCATGATCACGACCGTTCCGGCAAAGAAAGGCAAGCCTCCGTTTCCGAATCATGACGCCTGTCCGGATCGGGGCAAAACGGGTGCGTTAAAGCTTCCCCGAAACGGCGCAGAAATATGCGGACGGGTTCACGATTTCATGGCTGGACAAGGAGGTGAAGAAAGGGTTAAGATCCGGGCTGTCCGGGTTAAGAGGAAGCCCGCTTTTTTTCTTTGTGCCACCCTGACTTTCCGGAATGCTTCCTGGAAAGATCCCGTATGTGTAAACCGGGGTGCAGAACCTACGAGGCTAAGGTAACGAAATTGGAACCCGTATCGATAACCGGCAGCCCCCTGAAAAGTCTAAAAAATATCTTCGGGTACGAAACCTACCGCCCCCAGCAGCAGGAAATCATCGAGAATCTCATCCGCGGAGAGGACGCCTTCGTCCTCATGCCGACGGGAGGGGGGAAGTCCCTGTGTTATCAGATCCCCTCCCTCCATCGTGCGGGGGTCGGAATTGTCGTTTCCCCGCTCATTTCCCTGATGAAAGACCAGGTCGATGCGCTTCAGGCCTGCGGAGTGAAGGCGGCTTTTTACAATTCCTCCCTGAAGAGCCGCGAGGCCCGCCGGGTCCTGGCGATGCTCCATGGTGAAGAACTGGATCTCCTGTACATCGCACCGGAAAGACTGGTCAGCGATGAATTCCTGCAGCGCCTCAGGGACATTCCCATCGCTCTTTTCGCCGTTGACGAGGCCCACTGTATTTCCCAATGGGGCCATGATTTCCGGCCCGAATACAGCCGGCTTGGACGCCTGCGCAAACTATTCCCCCAGATACCGATGATCGCCCTGACGGCGACGGCCGAATCCCATACCCGCCGCGACATCCTCGACCGGCTCCACCTCAGGCATGCCCGGTGCTATATCACCAGTTTCGATCGCCCCAATATCCGCTATACCGTCCTCGACAAGATCAAGCCCTTCTCTCAGCTGATTGATTTTCTGCGAAACCACTTCGGGGAAGCCGGCATCGTTTACTGTCTGAGCCGTAAACGAGTGGACGACCTGGCGGCGAAACTGCAATCGGCCGGCTTCAACGCGGCCCCCTACCATGCCGGACTGACAACGGCGGAAAGACAAAAGGTCCAGGACGATTTCCTGCGGGACGATGTCCGGATCATGGTCGCGACGGTAGCCTTCGGCATGGGAATCGACAAGTCCAATATCCGGTTTGTCGTCCATTACGACATCCCGAAAAACATCGAAAGCTATTACCAGGAAACGGGACGCGCCGGCCGCGATGGTCTGGCGGCGGACGCCCTGCTCCTGTTCGGGTACGGCGACATCGCCATCGCCCGGAGCCTGATCGAAAACACCCAGAATCCCGAGCGCAAGCGGATCGAACTTCACAAACTGAACGCCATGGTGGCCTTTGCCGAAGCCTCAAGCTGCCGACGACGGATCCTCCTCGGTTATTTCGATGAGTGGGTGGAGCAGGACTGCGGCAATTGCGACATCTGCCTGCATCCCCCGGAAATGATCGACGTGACGGAGGATGCCCGGAAGGCCCTGTCCTGTGTGTACCGGGTAAATCAACGTTTCGGCATGGGTCATGTAATCGATGTATTGCGCGGTTCCAAAAAGGAACGGATCATGCGGCTGGGGCATGACCGCCTTTCCACGTACGGAATCGGCGCCGACAAAAGCCAGGAATACTGGGGGGGACTCCTCCACCACCTTGTCCACCGGGGATTTCTGCAGCAGGACGTGGGCAACTATTCGGTCCTGACCCTGACCGACGCGGCCCGGCCGGTTCTGCGGGGCGAACAGAGCCTGACCATGGCAGCGCCCCGGGTAAAACCCGCCGCCACCTTAAAAGCGAGCCGACGCAAAAGCGGCGATGCGGATTACGATGAGGAACTCTTCCGGCGGCTCCGCGCCCTGCGGAAAACCCTGGCCGATGCCGCCGGAGTGCCGCCGTTTGTCATCTTCAGCGACATATCCCTGGTCGGCATGGCCGCTGCACTGCCTGCGGACGACGAGGCATTTCTGAATGTCCACGGAGTCGGTACCCATAAACTCGAACGCTATGGGGAGGATTTTCTTGGCGAGATACGGCGGTACCTGCAGGAGAGGAAAGAACGGTCCTGACGGCGGAAGAAGAGCCGTCCCGCCTTCCGCGTTTCGTATCGATTCCCGACGGAGCCCGGAATTTCGATCTCATCTTGTCAGCATCGGCCAAGCCGGGGGCTGAAAGGGCCGCCAGGAATCTCCCTCGTACAGCACCTGTTCCAGGAACAGCCCCGAAGGCGGCGCCGTGAACCGGGCCGGGATGTCCGAAGTTTCCTTCAACATGCCTTCGATATCCAGGACGGACAGTTTCCCCCGCCCTGCCTCGACGGTCACCCCGACCAGGCGGCGGACCATTTTCCAGAGGAAATGAGATCCGGCGAAACGGAATAGAATCAGATGATCGGCTTGTTTCACCACGGCGGAATCGATCTGCACTAGGGGAGATTTTCCCTTTCCCATCCTTTTGTCGGCGAAGGAGGAAAAATCGTGGAAACCCTGGAACAGGTTCATCACCGTTTCCATGGTTTTCATGTCCAGGGGATCCCGCACCCACCAGACATAACGTTTCCCGAAAGCGGTTCGTTTACGGGAAAGAAGGTACAGATAACTTCTGCCCTTCGCATGGTGACGGGCGTGAAAGTCTGCCTTCGCCTCTTCCAGGCGCAGGATATTGATATTCGAAGGCAGTTCGTCGTTCCATTTTTGCAGGGCGGCACGGAGGGACAGTTTTTTCGGAACCTCCAGGTGAGCCACCTGTCCCAACGCGTGGACCCCGGCGTCGGTGCGGCCGGCCCCCTGAATGTCCGCCTCGCAGTTCAGGACGCGCCGGGCCGTTTCGATCAGGGTGCCCTGGATACTGCGGGCGTTCGCCTGGCCCTGCCAGCCGCTGTAACTCGTTCCGTCGTATTCGATGATCATTTTATACCTGGGCACGTTTTCAAAATCCCCCTTCATCCCATACAGTTCTCCCATATCGGACATATCCTGCAATTCTCCGATGGGCGATCTCTCCTTCCTACTCGATGAAAGAACCGTCTGTCCAGCACTAATGCAGCATCCGTATCAAAACCCCATTGACAAATCCCTTCGTTACATGGCAACGTACCCCCCATCTTTGACGGCTTCGCAAAAAGTCTCTTTCCCCTCCCCCGTCAAGAAGCTGTGTCGTCATGCCGGAAAATGTCATTCCGGACGGATGTGGAGAATCTTGATCTCCCGGTATCGCTGAGACTTGAAGATTTCTCCCGGAGTTTACCCCGGGTGCGACGAAGGGATCGAAATGACAAGAACGTGTATTGCAAACACATCCTCCAGGGAAGAGGGAACTGGGGGGCTTTTTACGGGAGCATCATCTTTTCGAGGCGGGAAAACATGAAAACGGGGAACCGTTGGAAAGATCTGAAATTTGCTCTTCTTCTGAGTTTGACGAAACCTCTTTACTATCTCCTTTTCCTTTATACAAAGACCCTGCGTTTCCAGGTTGAACATGTCCAGGGTGTATTCGACCACATTCGCAACGGCGGGCCGGTTCTGCTGGCCAGTTGGCACCAGAGGCTGTTTTGTGGTTTTTTTCTCCCCCGCTTTTATAAATTGGCGATCCCCATCATGATCAGCCGGAGCAAAGATGGCGAGTTCATTGCCCGCATTGTACGGAATTCCGGCTTTGTGCCCGTCCGGGGATCGAGTTCAAGGGGTGGCAAAGAAGCGCTGCGGGAAATGGTCGATGCAATCGGAAAATATCGCATCGGAGGCCACGTCGTGGACGGTCCGACGGGACCGACCCAAATGGTGAAGGCGGGGCTGATTGCAATGGCCCAGCGTACCGGTGCCGCCATCTGCCCGGTTTATCTGGTTTATGAAAAGTGCTGGATTTTCAGCAGCTGGGACCGGTTCATGGTACCGAAGCCTTTCAGCAGGGTGCTCATCCATTTCAGCGAAAACCTTACATCCCCGCCGCCCTACCTGGACGGCCAGGCATTTGAGCTCTACCGCAAAGGGATCGAGGACGAGATGATCCGAACCTACGCAGAACTGGACCGTTATTTCGATCAAACCCGATAGGCGTTTATTGCAGGCCTCTGAAGAAGGCTTTACGGTGAAAACGCCGCCGTCCGTTTATAGACTTTCTCCAGGATTTCCACAATGGTGGCCGTGTCGGAAGAAATTCTTTCCCCATCCTGATCGATCAGAACGAGGGCGGGAATCCCCACAATCCCGTAAGCCATACCGACCTCCCCATCCTGGTCCAGCAGAACGCGATAAGGGATTTGATTTGCTTTCACGAATTGACGGAGTTTGTCCGGAGGTTCCTGAATATCGACGTTGACCACCACAAGCCCCTGCGGGCCGTATGCCGCGTGGATGTCCCGGTAAAGGGGAATCGAAGCGCGGCAGGAAGGACACCAGGTCGTGGTAAAGATGATCAGGACCATTTTCCCCCTTTCGACCTTGAGATGGAAGGGTTCCCCGTCCAAATCCAAAAGAGTGAAGTCGGGGGCCTTGCCCCCCGTTTCGCCGGTTTCGGGCGCCGGTCCGCAGGAAAGGGCAAAAAGCAGTGGAAGCAGAACGCCTGTGACCAGGATAAGCCGTAAAAACACGGCACCCTTTCCCGCTATCGATAAACTGAAAAAACGTCTGCAAAAGGTCATTTCCTCTCCTAAATCCACAATTTCCCGGAGTGGATCAGAAAGTATTCCCCGATAGCGATCATGATCCATCCGAAGAGATGACTGACCCGGACCATCCAGGGACCGGATTTGGGCAGGCGGGTCAGAAATCCCGTAAAAGTGCCGACGAGAATCAAAAGGGTCCCGATTCCCAGGGAAAACAGAAACAGAAGGACCATTCCGAACACCGGGTTTTGCCTGCTTGCAACGTAGGTCAGAAGGACCGTGAGAACCGGCGTCGTGCAGGGGCCAAGGACAAATCCGGACAAGATCCCGACGAAAAAACTGCCGAGACACCCCTCCGTTTTCTTCCGGTCATGAAACCGGGAAATCGCTTCCGGCGTGTAAAAACGCAGGGTAAAGACTTCAAGCATTGAAAGCCCCATGAGAATGCAGACATTGGCCATGACGAAGTATGTCCAGGGATTTGCCTGGATCTGGCCGAAAAGCCGGCCGGAAAAGGCCGCGATGCCCCCCAGAAGGGTGTATGTCAGGGCAATCCCCAGAACGTAGAACAGGGAAAGGAGAAAGCTCTTTGTCCGGGTATTTGCGCTGCGCGCGCCGATGAAAGCGACGGTAACGGGGATGACGGGATAAACGCAGGGCGTGAAACCGACCAGGAGACCGCCCAGGTAGGCAATGAGGGGCGCCAGCAGAACGGAATCCTGCAGGTGAACAGCCAGGTTATGGATCAGTTGATCGATCAATAGCGATTCCTCATTATCGAAGGAAGAGGCTTATCTGTTTTCGATGCGGCAGATCGGGAAGTCATCATTCGGATATGGGACTGCCGCAGGGGAAAAACCTTTTCACACATTTTCCCCTTTGTCAAGAATCGTCGCCCTTTCTCACCGGAGAGCATCGCGCCACGGTACCCAAGTCATCCCGAAGGCTTCCCCCACCTTGGGATGGGTCAGCACGCCGGCGGCACAGTTGATGCCGCGGGCCAGGGCGATGTCGCCCAGAGCCGCCCTGCGGATTCCCTTGGCGGCAATGGTCCGGATGTAGGGAAGGGTGGCATTCGTCAAGGCAAAGGTCGATGTTCTGGGAACGGAGGCCGGAATGTTCGGGATACCGCAGTGGATGACACCGTGAACCGTATAGACGGGATCGGCATGGGTCGTCGAGCGGATCGTTTCCACCGATCCGCCCTGATCGACGGAAATATCGATGATAACGGAACCCCGCTTCATCCGGGACACCATGTTTTCCGTGACGACCACCGGCGCCCTGGCACCGGCGATCAGGACGGCCCCGATCAGGACATCGGCATATCCCGTCGACTTTTCGATGGCGTAGGGATTGGAATAAACCGTGATGACGTGACCGTGGAGCACATCGTCGATATATTTAAGGCGCTTGTGGTCCACATCCAGAATCGTAACGTGGGCGCCCTGGCCGCAGGCGATCCTGGCGGCATTGAGTCCCACCACGCCGCCTCCGACAATGACCACTTCCGCCGGTGGAACCCCGGGCACGCCGCTTAAGAGGATGCCCCGTCCGCCGTAATCTTTTTCCAGAAAACGCATGGCCATCTGGATCGACATCCGTCCGGCGATTTCGCTCATCGGGGTCAGCAGGGGAAGCCGGCCATCCGAAGTCTGGACGGTTTCGTAGGCAATGCCCGTGATTTTTCTCTCGATCATGGCGCGGGTCAACGTTTCCGATGAAGCGAGGTGAAGATAGGTGAAAAGCAGCTGTCCCTCCCGGTAACAATCCCACTCCCCCTCCAGGGGCTCCTTGACCTTGACGATCAGATCCGCCCGTTTGTAAATTTCTGCGGCGGAAACAAGGGCAGCGCCTTCCCGCCCGTATTCTTCATCGGATATGCCGCTTCCGTGGCCGCATCCCGTTTCCACGAGAACCGCGTGACCTTCCAATCCCAGGGTTTTGACCCCTGCTGGAGTGAGGGCGACCCGATTCTCCCCTTCCTTGATTTCCTTGAGCACACCGATGATCACGACATTCTCCTTTCTTCCATCGGCAGATCAGCCGAACCGAATCGACGGGAAAACAATACACGAAACACGTGAAAAAATCATGCGTTCCGAAAGACTATTTGATCAGCCGGCGATGCATTTTATGGATCGCCAGGGGAAACAGGATCAGGGTAAGGCCTGCGAGATAGAAAAAACTCATGACAAACAGGCTCCCTCCATAGGCGCCGTAAGAAAATGCCCGGCAGAGATTGACCAGGTGCGTCAGAGGCAAAACCAGGGCAAATTGCCGGGCCCATATCGGAAGGTTTTCCAGGGGAAAGAAGGTTCCCCCGAAAAGAAACATGGGGGTAATGAAAAGAAAAATAGGGAGGTTGAACAATTCGATGTGGGGCACAACGGCCGTGAAAAGCATCCCCATGGCCCCGAAGGCCAGGCCTCCGAGGAAGGCAAGGGGAATCAGCAGGAGCCCGTCGGGGTAGCGGATCAGTCCGAAGAAGCTGATGACCGTCATCATGATCGCCGTTGCAAAAACCGCTTTCGTCGCACCCCAGACGATTTCCCCCGCAATGATCTCCCCCACCGTCAGGGGCGTGGCCATCATGGCGTCGAAAGTTTTCTGGTAATACATCCTGACGAAGGAGGCGTAGGTGTTTTCGTAGAAGGCGTTACTCATGATGTTGATGGCGATGAGGGCCGGAGCGATGAATTTCGCGTAGGAGACAGGGGTTCCTTCATAGTGGAGAGATCCAATCAGAACGCTCATCCCGACGCCGAAGGCCAACAGGTAAAAAAGAGGCTCCAGCAGGGGCGGGAGGAAGCTCACCAGCCAGGTTCGCCGGTAGACGATGAAGTTTCGCTGCCAGACCTGAAGAAATCGCCATGAAATGGATTTCATTCGCGGAGCCCCCTTCCGGTCAGTTTGAGGAACACGTCCTCCAGAGTCGCCATGCGCAGGATACAGCCCCCCCGGCAGTAGCGGGAGCTGATTTCGTGGTAGAGCTGATCGTGGTCGTGACCGTAAATGATCAGGAGATGGCCGAGATCTTCGTATGAAAGGCGGGCGGTGCGGACGTGGTTTCTCAGTTCTTCACCGGGCTCGCTGACTTCAATGACATGCCGACCCACGTATTCCCGTATCAGATCGGCGGGCTTCCCCTCCACGAGGATTTTTCCCTGATCCATGATGATCAACCGGTCGCAGAGCCGGGCGGCCTCATCCATGTAGTGTGTCGTCAGGAGCATGGTCATGCCGTCGTTGCGAAGTTCGTTCAAGCGCTCCCATACCTGGTGCCGGGACTGGGGATCCAGGCCGGTGGTCGGCTCATCCAGGATCAGCAATTCCGGTTCATTGATCAGGGCCCGGGCAATGATCAGGCGTCGCATCATGCCGCCGGACAAATCCGTCACCTTCGCATCACGGCGGTGTTCGAGGGACATGAACGCAAGCAGGGCCAGCGCCCGCTGCCGGGCGATTGTCCCGGGAATATAGAAATAACGGGCATAAACCTCTAGATTCTGAATCACCGTGATATCGGGGTCCAGGTTGTTTTCCTGCGGACAGACACCGATTTCGGCCTTGATGGAACGGGGATGGTCCGCAATATCCCGGCCGAAGACCCGGAGCGTCCCCCCGCTCCGGGGGGATAATCCATAGACCATCCGGATGGTGGAGGTTTTCCCCGCACCGTTCGGTCCCAGAATTCCGAAGCATTCCCCACGGCGGACGTCGAACGAAATGGACGAGACAGCGGTCAGCGCCCCGAATGTCTTGGTTAATTCACGCGCCTCGATGGCGGATTGGGTCGATTCCATGGCAGTAAAAGGTTCTTTCCCCCTTTACACATTCTCCGGTCTTCAATAAAGGAGGCCCGGGCGTGAACGCCGGAAAACTGAAAAAATGTACCAGCCGGAAACAAATATGTTTGACAGTCCTTTTTAACCCATCATATACTACACACCAATCCTTGCAAAGCCGTTTTCCGACACGCCTCAGGAGTTAATTTAATACCGATGAAAAGAGATATAATTTCATGCTGATCCAACCGGGCATGACCGTCCAGATTTCCACGGTTTTGGAATCGGGGAAAACCATCTATCCCCGGGCCATGGTTTACGATATTCAAGAAAAAAAAGTGGTCTTTTCCCAGACATCGCCCCCCTTGCCGCGTTTCCATATCGGGCACTACGTGCTGATTTCTTCGGTCCTGACCATGGAAGGAAAGCCCCAACGCTATGGGTTCCTTGCCCAGGTGACCCATTTCGTCAAAGACTATGAAATCGCTTCCGGGTCTCGGGTCGTCGCCGTTACGGCCGATATCAGGTCTGAAGAAACCGAAGTCGACCTGAGAGAATCCTTCCGGGTGAAACCCTTCACGGACTGCGGTTTGATTCTGGTCCTCAATAAAGAGGAGTATCCGATTGTCAACATTTCCCTGGGCGGCGTTTTTTTCTGCCAGGCCTCGAAGGCCGGCATCCCCCCCGAGGGAGAGATTCCCCTGACTCTGGTTATCGACGAGGTGCCGGTTAAAGTAACGGCCAAGGTCATGAGGGTGGTGGAAAAAGAGGGCCATCGTTTCGTTGCCTGCGCTTTCAGCGGCAACGACAAGGAGTTGCAAAGCCGTCTGGGGCGGAAAGTTCTCGATATCGAGCGGTATCAGCTCGCCATGGGAAGGTTGTGAGACTCCCTCGTTTAGTATTCAATTGACATCAGGCGCGGTGCTTCTTATACTTGAGTTCCTCGGAAGGTAGTTCTTGGAAGAAGGAGGCTGCTATTCGCGATACTACCCATTCTAATGAGAATCAATCGACGTCCGAACGACCCCTTCCGCCCTGGATGTTTCACCACCGGGAGCTTCTTCGGTCGATGGCCTCTGCAGATTACCTGGATCGGCAGAAACTGACCAATACATTCAACTATCTGCATTTTAAGGGGAACCCCGTTTATTCCCTCCTCAATCATCCCTGCTACGAAGAAAGTCTCCTGATCAAGGTCTATCCCGAACCCTGCTCGGGAGAAATTCTCAACTGCCGGTGGGATGATACCTATTCCGGCTACAAGCTGGAAGATTACCATTTGCAGTTTTTGGTCGTCTCGCACGACCAGTCGTTCATTGTCGTTCCCACCCGGCTGATTTTGAAAAATGAAGAAAGATTTTCGGTCGAACTGCCGAAGACCGCTTTTGTCGTCAACCGGCGCCAGTTCCCACGATTTGATTGCCTGGATGTCAAGGCCGAGTTGTGGCAGAACGGCTTTCATGCGGAGGGGGAACTGATTGATTTCAGCCCCCAGGCTTTTCGTCTCCGGGTTCAATCCGATCCGATGTTTTCCTTCCATTGCTTCAATTCAGAGGAAACGGCGATAATCCGGCTTTCCAGTGGAGATCAGGTATTCTATTCAGGGATATGTGCATGCCGTCGCGCCCACCAAAACGGTCATGGGCGCGAGCTGGTGCTGATCCCGACACAGGATCAGATCAAAAGGTTCAAGGCGATGGCTTTGCGGAATCCGCGAAAGCAGGGTTCTGCGTCGTTCTCCGCCGTCTTTTCCCACCCCTTCACGAAAAGACGGGTGCAGCGCGAAATCCTCGATATTTCCACCACGGGTTTCTCCATCTGTAACCCATCCCGAGAGTCGATCCTGATGCCGGGGATGGTCATTCCCGATATGGCCATCAATTATGCCGGAATTCTCAAGATTCACTGCAAGGCCCAGGTCATTTACCGCAAAGAGGAGGAAGAACAGACCCGTTTCGGCCTGGCGATCCTGGACATGGACATGACCGGCTACAATCATCTCAACCAGATTCTGAACAGCATCCAGGGTTCCGAAGGGGGTTCGCAAAACGAGGTGAACCTGGACGAGCTCTGGGAATTTTTTTTCGATGCGGATTTCATCTATCCCAAGAAATACAAAATCATTCAACCATACAAGGAGCGTTTTCAAGATACCTACCGGAGGCTCTACGAAGAGGCTCCGGAGATCGCCAAATATTTTACCTATCAGAGGAACGGGCGCATCTACGGTCATATCGCCATGATCAAGGCCTATGAAAAGACCTGGATGGTCCATCACCATGCCGCCCGGCCCATCGGGGGACGGCCCATCGGTTTGGTTGTGCTGAAACAATTGATCTGTTACCTGAAGGATTTGATTCGCCTGCCCTCCGCCAACCTGGACTACGTCATCACCTATTACCGCCCGGAGAATAAATTCCCGGCGCGGGTTTTCGGAGGTTTTGCCCAGAACCATGACAATCCGCAGCATTGCTCCCTTCATTCCTTTTCCTACCTTACCTATCCGTTGGGAAAAACGTTCGAGGAACTACCGGCGGATTGGCGGGTAAGGGAGTGCAGTGATGCCGATTTATGGGAATTCGAGCAATTCTATCGGAATCATTACAGCGGCCTCTTTGTGCAGATCATCAAGCGCAATCGCCGGCCGAACACGAAATCAATTGAAGAGACCTTTGCGGAAAACGGTTTTGTCCGGCGGTGGCGATTCTTCGTTCTGACGCACCTGGATCACCTGAAGGCTTTTATTGTTGCGGAAGAATCGGATGCCGGAATCAACCTGTCCAACCTGCTGAACGGTTTCAAAATATTCGTCATGGATCCCGGCCTGCAACCGGAGATCCTCTTCCGGGCCATCTCAGAAATTACGGGCAAACAGCCCGCGGAATCCATTTCGTTGTTGATTTGTCCCGCAGACTATGTTGATAAGGCAGATATCGCCCACGAACACAAACGGTACCTTCTCTGGATCCTGGATATGCAATACGCAAATGAATATATCGAATTCCTCGGACAGAAGTACCGGATCCGATTTGATTAAGAGGACTGATGCAGGAACCGCGTTTATACAACAGCAGAATCATCAACACTTTTTTAGAATATTTGCGAAATGTTCGCCCTGACGTCAACATATTCGAATTGCTGCAAGAATCAGGGATTCGATCCTATGAGACCGAAGACGAGGGACACTGGCTGACGCAAAAACAGGTGGACGATTTTCATGACGCCCTGATCAAGCAAACCAACGATCCTGCGATCTTCCGGGAGGCGGGACGTTACATGGCCTCATCCAAGTCCATCAAAATCCTCAGGCAGTTCATATTCGGATTCCTGACGCCCGTTCAAGCCTATAACATGCTGGGGAAAATCGCCTCCTACCTGAATCGCGGAACGACATTCCAAACCAACAAGATAAGCCGTAACAAGGTTGAAGTGATTATCAAACCTCTCGAGGACGTAAAGCTCAAACCTTACCAGTGCGAAAATTTCAAGGGCAGTTTCGAAGCGGTGGCGAAACTGTTCATGAACCAGTTTCCTACCCTGGAGCACCCGGAATGTCTTCACAAGGGAGGAGACCATTGCCGGTACATCCTCAGCTGGAAAGAACCCGCCTTTCTGAAATGGCGGCCCGTGCGGGCGTACACGGCCATGTTTCTTGTCCTGATTCTGATGGGCGGCGGCCTCGTTCTCCCTACCGTGCCCTTTCTGTCCATGGCAGTCCTGTCAGTATGCACGATCTTCGGCATTTTGTACTATGACCAGTATCTGGAAAAGAAGGCGACCCAGACCATCATGGAAATACAGGGTGACGCCGCCAACCGTCTTCTGGACCAGATCCGCATCAGCTACAACAACGCCCTGCTTGTCCAGGAGATCGGCCAGGCCGTATCCAGCATGCTGGATATCGACGAGTTGATCAAGTCCGCCATGGAAACGTTGCAGAAGCGGCTCGATTTTGACCGGGGCATGATCATGCTGGCAGACCCGGAAAGGACGAAACTGGTCTTTGCAAGCGGTTACGGCTATGATCCCCATCTTGAAACGGTGCTGAAGAAAACGGCATTCCATCTGAACAATCCAAATTCAAAGGGGCCTTTCGTCATCGCATTCCAGCAGCAAAAATCGTTTTTGATCAGCGATATACAGAATCTGCATGACGACATCTCCTTGCGGAGCCTGGATTTTGCTGAAACACTGGGCGTCAATTCCTTTATCTGCGTGCCCATCGTCTACAAGGGGCAATCCGAAGGAATTCTGGCCGTCGATAACTATCAATCCCAAAGGCCCCTCAACCAGCGCGAACTCAGCCTTCTGATGGGCATCGCCCCCCAGATCGGAATCAGCATCAACAACGCCCGGTCCCTGCGCAGGATCGCAGAAAGCGAGGAGCGCTTCCGCACCCTGAGCGAAAATTCACCCGATATCATTTTCACGACGGATCCCCTCGGACTGGTCTCCTACGTCAACCCAGCGGCCGAGGACCTTTTGGGGTACACTGAAAGAGACCTGATGGGGCATTCCTTCGCTGAACTCATCCGGGAGGAAGACTCGGCGCCGTTTGAAAAACTCTTTCACGAGGTCATGGAAAGACACCGGACCATTAAAAACTTCGAGATCAGGCTTCTGGGAAAAGACGGCGCAACACACCTGTTCAACATGAGCGGCGCACCGAACTTCAACGCCGCGGGAGAAATGACCGGCATGGTCGGCATCCTGAAGGACGTCACGGAACAGCGGAAACTCGAACAGCAGCTGCACCAGGCTTCCAAGATGAACGCCATCGGAACCCTCACGGGCGGGATTGCCCATGATTTCAACAACATTCTTCAAGCCATCATCTCCTACAACCAGCTTCTGATGATCCAGAAGACCGAAGCGGACCCGGACTGGAAGTATCTCGGGAAAATAGGCGGTCTGACAAAGAGGGCCACGGACCTGATCAATCAGCTTCTCCTGTTCAGCAGCAAAATGGAAAGCAGGCTGACCGCGGTGGATGTCAACGAAGAAATCCGCAATTATTATAAACTCCTTCTACGAACCCTTCCCAAAACGATCCGTCTGCGTTTCGACCTGGCGGAGGATCTTCACCTCATCAACGGAGATGCCGCCCAGCTCGGCCAGATCATCATGAACCTGTCCGTCAACGCCAAAGACGCCATGCCCGATGGCGGTGATTTGTGCATTATCACGAGAAACGCCGTGTTTCCGCAACCGGCCTATCGCGATGATACGCTGATCAGGCAGGGTGCCTATGTTCAGGTCACCATGACCGACACCGGCTGCGGCATCGACAAAGAAACACGGGAACATATTTTCGAACCCTTTTTCACGACCAAGGATCTCGGGAAAGGAACGGGTATCGGCCTGTCCGTCGTCTATGGGATCATCCGGAACCACAAAGGCTACATTTTTTGCACGAGTGAGCCGGGCAAGGGGGCTCAATTCGATCTCTATCTTCCCGCCCTGGATACCTCCCAAACGGAACAAGAGGCGGTTCAGGATGGAGAGGGCGAAATGTCCACGGGGCATGAAACCATTTTACTGGTCGACGACGAAAGTTCCCTGCTGGAAACCGGGGGGGAACTGCTGTCTTTCATGGGTTACCAGGTGATCACGGCAGGTTCCGGCGAAGAAGCCCTGGAGGTGATCGAAAAAGAAAAAGACCGCATCTCCCTGGTTATCCTGGATCTCATGATGCCCGGAATGGGGGGAGAGAAATGCCTGGGCGAAATTCTGAAAATCGAGCCGTCCATGAAAGTCATCGTCGCCAGCGGTTACACGGCAAGCTCAGCGGCATGGGAGATCGAAGAAAAAGGGGCGGCGGCGTTCATCAAGAAGCCCTATCAACTTGAAGAGTTAAGCAAGATAATCAGGGATACGCTGGATCGAAACGGTTGAGATTATCCGGGCCGCGTTCCTTTGCACATGATCAGGGGCGTATAGGTAAAACGCCGGGGGTCGAGGAAAAAACGCTCGAATTCCCGCAGGAATTCCTCGGCGCCTCCGGGGTATTCCGTGAAAAGCCCTTCCATTTTTTCCACGATGACCCTGACCTTGGTCAGCCAGTTGAAAACATCCGCATCCCTGGCCGTACCATAAATCAAGTGATGGGCCATCAGTTCCACCTCGATGTTTTCAAAGTCCTGGTCATACAGGTAGGAATACAGTTTACGGCCGGCGTAAGTGTCGAAGTTGTGTTGCTCTTCGAGGGCCGCCATCAGTTTCGACAGGATCGACGCCATCGATACGGACAGCTCGTAATGATTCAGGGAATTGCAATCGAGATCGATCAGGCAGAGACAGCCCCCGGGTTTCAGCAATGAGCGCAGATTGCGGACGATGGCGGGACTTTCCCGGCGGTAATATTCCAGGACGAACCGAACCCAGATGATGTCGAACTGACCCAGGTGGTCGATGGGGTTCGTCAAATCGCGGATGACAAAATCGATTCCCGGTTTTTGTCCGTAATGATTCGTCGCATACGCGATCCGCTCGTGGGAGTAATCGACGCCGACCACGGCGCCTCCCGGGTCCACCAGATCCCGGAGGATCGATGTGGCCCTTCCGGAACCGCATCCCACATCCAGAACCCGCACTCCGGGTTTTACACCGCACCATGCGGCCTGCCGCCGCACCACTTCGGGATCGGTCTTGACATCAAGACGCAACGCTTCTTCTCCATTTTCCATGAGATAGGCGGGAGATGGTTTCATGGGACCTCTTTGCGCTCTTCAAAAATCAGTTCAAGGACAGTTTTGTTCACAAGGCGGATCCAAAATAACAGATTGTTCCTATCACAATTCTATATGCAGTAACAACAAAAAGCCTTGCGGCTTCCTCAAAAATGAGGCATGCGGGAACCGGAAACGCCTTCGCCGGCACAGATGCACCCGGTTCAACGCAGAAAAAACGATCATGACCGCCACCACGACCATCACGACGATTACCGGCACCACAGAAGAAAGAGCTTTCTCCACGACCTGTTCGACTGATGACAGGGAGGGCGCCCCCTGAATCCACGGAAGAGGCTGTCCGGGACACGGCAGGAAGATACGGAACGAAACCTCAGGTTTCTTCGGGATCGGCTTCGGCAACGATTTTTTCCAAAGGTCTGATCATGCCGGGCTTCATCTGTTTCGTGTAAATTTCCCTCCGTATAAACGGGACTTTTGTAACCATGACCATGGAAAGGTTCCTTATCTTCTCCCGAAGCGTTCTTCTGGGAAAATCGTAAAGGCCCTGTCTCTTGAAGTACCGGTGGTCGGACTGAAAGGGGAAACGCATGCTTTTCCAGATATTGTCCCGGAGGATCTTTCTCACCCCCAACTCATGGTAGCTTCCCGGCTTCTGGAATCCCTGAACGGCATAACGGATCAGACGGTCGGCCAAGAGAGTGATCAGGCCGTCGATTTCGCCTGAATCTTCATATTCGTCGCTGACGATCCCGGCCAGATTCCCCTGCTGGAGTTCCACGTAGGCTTCCAGGAACTGTTTCAGCTCGGGGAGCTGCCCCAGGGGCCCCGAAACGAGAAAGCCCAGTTGCTTACCCGTCATGCTGGGGATGTGGTTGTTGAAAAAAGTACGGTCGAAGAAGCACTTCCATTTTGAAGACAGGAATCGGTCCCGGATTGCTCCGGCGAAGACAAGGACATCGGCGGATCGGATTTTCTCATTGAAGAACCCGGTGAACCCGTCCGTCCCCTCATAAACGCAGACATTGTCATAGGCGCACTGCAGGCATCCGAGGCACCCCCCTTTGATGTCCAGCTGATTCAGATTGACGGTCTCCGCGTATCCGGAAAAGGAATCCTGCAGGCGGATGATCATCCGGTTCAGGTTGTGCTGTTCCGCAACGGCGTCCGAAACGATGAGAACTTTCTTACCGCGCAGGGGCAGGCGGTCTTTCACGGCACCCGGCGCGTAGGAATAAGGATGTGCCGAGACGGCGGCGTAGTGCCGGGGAGTGGCCTGCTCTTTCTTGATGGACGACAGGAAGTATTTGGCGAACAGGATGAGCTGTTTTCGCTGTTCCTCCTTCAGCAGGTCGTACATGGACGCGGAAAAAGAGCCGGCATACCTCATTCCGAGATCGTCGCAGACGGCGTTCATGTAATGATGGGCCATCGTATCGTGGACGTGGATGGAGGTGGTTAAAACGGCGGCGTACTTGTTCCGGAACGCTTCCTCGGCGCACCTTTCACGGATCAGTTCAATGAACCGCTTGTACTGCGATGGAACGAGCAGATAGAAAAGGGGAAAAGCCCAGAAGATGCCGTCGGCGGAATGGACCGCATCGAGGACCTCGCGGAACGCCGTTTCACTTTTCTCGAGTCGATGGATTTTCTCGGAAATATCGATGTAGGTGAAACGGTGACGGGAAAACGTCTTTTCAATGTACCGCACATATTGCATCGTAACGCTCTGAGGCCCCTTGGGGCTTCCATTCAATACCACGATTTTCATCCGGGCACTCTCCTCAACGGCGTCTTTAGACCACACACGAAAAATCACACCGGTGCGGTTCACTGTCTATCGCATAATCCCTGCAACTTCTGGAATGAATATCGTCATCGGGTTCTCAATACTTGAAAATGCGGCGGCCCTTTCGCGCCGATTCACCCGGTTCTTGTCACGGCATGACAATTAGGGTAATATCCGCCTCATGGCGGATATCTATCAAGCACATCTCGATACGGAACCGGCGGCTCTTTTGCGGCAATACGCCGATCTGTTCACGAAGGCAACCCCGCCGGGGCCGGTTCTGGATCTGGCCTGCGGGACCGGACGAAACGGGATTTTCCTGGCCGCCCTGGGCGTACCCGTTATTCTGTGCGATATTTCGGAGGAAGCCTTGTCCCGGGCAAAAAAACTGGCCCGGCAGCAGAAGGTATCCCCCCTTTTTCAGGTGCTGGACCTGGAACGGGAAGGCACCTCCCCGCTGGAGGAAGACGCCTTCGGAGGGATCCTCGTTTTCCGTTACCTTCACCGTCCCCTGATGCCCGCCATACGGAATGCCCTCAGGAAAAAGGGGATCCTGATTTACGAAACCTTCACCGTCGACCAGGTTCGCTATGGCAAGCCCACCAACCCGGACTACCTGCTCCGGCACGGGGAACTGAAACAGTGGTTTGCCGACTGGGAGATTCTTCATTACGCTGAAATTATCCAGTCCGATCCCGAACGTGCCATGGCCCAAATCGTCTGCCGGAAGCCCTGAAGCGGACGTCCGCCCGCTCCTCCCGATTGTCTTCAAAAGCGTGGTTCCCAGGACTTAGAAACCCCTCGCAGCCCCCCCGCCACCGGATTGGCCGTTTTCGAACGGTGACGGTTCCGCCGGTTGGGCATCCGCGGGTGACGCCGTCATACCCGGCACAGCGGCGGCGCCGATTTCCGCCAGGTTCAAACCGTCGCGCTCCGGCTTCAGGATACTGTCCGCCGTCAATCCGTTACGTTCTTTGTTCCGTCCCCTTGCCAGCCAGCGGATGATCAAAATTGCCGCCAAAATCAGCATTGTCCCCAAGATGATCGGGTCCCAGGCATAATGTTTCAGGCCAAGGTAATCCTTGTTGGTTGCCAGGGTCAAAACCAGGGCGATTGCCGCGGTGTTCATCAGCGCCCGCTTACGGGCCTTGATCCCGAGATACAATCCCGCAACCGGAACAAGGAACGTCAGCGTGTAAGAAATCCAGTATGCGGCGGGAGGAAAACCGGCATAGGCGTTTAAATGCGGGGGATGCTGCCCGGCCCACGCTTCGATGGCCTCAAAGATCCGGAGATTGGCGGACAGGTAGATCCCGGCAAACAGGCAGGCCTGCAGGATGCCTTTTCGCTTTTTCCGGAAATCTTCCAGTGTGTTGGATTCGGTTTGCAGGCTGATGAGAAAGAGAAGCCCTAAAATAAGGAAAAGAAGCATTCTCCAGCAAAGGGGTGAAAGGGAAAAGGTGATGGGAATTGAACAGAGCGCAGCAGTGCTAATGAGCGCGGCATATAAGAAACCGAATCTCAGATACAGCCAGTACGCAAAAGCACTATTCATTACCAGGAAGGTGAAGAGAACGTGATTCTTATGAAAATCCCAAGGCGCGTGAAATACAGCGGTAATGATACCCACACAGAAAAAAGCCATGCTGTGCAGGGCCAACGCCTCCTCGATTCCATTCCGGTAGAAACGATTTTTCCGGACAACAAATTCCGCAAGGACATACATGGGGATGCTGAAAGACAGAGCAATCAGGCCAAACGACTTTTCATTATCGGCGTCTAAAATCCATGCAGCCAGGCCTACCACAGAGGAAATGCAGAGACTGGTGAAAACAAAACAAAGGGTCCGGAAGAAAAACGAGGGCTTTGTGAGTTGAGTGGCTGTTCGTTCCTCAATAATCTGTAGTTGATCTTTCGAAAGAAGTCCCGAACGCCGCCAGGTTTGAGCCCGTTTTCGGATAAAGATGTTTTCTTCCTGTTCGGGCGTGTAGAGGCACAGGTTCATGGCATCTCCCCGAATCGGCGGGATGCTTGGACAACCAGCCAGACAACGACGATGGAAGAAAGGATGAAATAGGAAAAAATCAAGCCGGTGGAGCGCAGGGCGTCGACGAAAAGATAACTCGCCGCGACGTACCCGTAAAGAACCGCGTACAGGAAATAGAGGAACTTCCGTTTCCGGAGGGCATAAAAAACAACGCCGGCACCCAGGAACGCCAGAGCCGCAAAATAAAGGGAAAGGAATCCGTAGGCAAAGACTCCCGACACCAGGGCGATAAAGAGGAAATGCAGGGTGAAGTTGAGATAGACGTCCAGAAAATGCCGCTTGATGTTCAAGCGCTGCAACAGGATCCCTGACGCCAGGACAACCAGGCCGTAGACAATGGCGTAAAGACGATGGTAATCCCAGAAGGCACGGTGTTCGAAACTCAGTTTGAAGCCGAACCAGGCCGCAAGCGTCGCCAGGGCAAAAGACAGGACAAGGCGGTTGTCGAAGCGGTAGGCCAGGTACAAAAAGAAAAGGGCGGTGGGAAGGAGGTAATTCGGCCATCCTTCACCCAGGAGGTGAAACTGGGTTTCGATATAGGCGACATCCAGCGAATAGAGGGCGCACCCGAGAAACAGGACATAATCGAAACCGATGTTGGGGGAGGCGACTTCACCGCCTGCATACGGAGCACCCCGGTAAAAGCAGTAGATCAGGGCCGCAGCGGCACCAAAGGACAGGGCGCCGATCACGGCGGCATGCCCCAGTTCGGCGAAGTAGGTTTTGACGGTCAGCCCCGCACCCAGAATAACCAGCAGCACCCCCGCGTAAATCAGGGACCGGAGTTCCTGGTGGAGAGAAAAGCGTTCTTTCTTGTGAATGGCAGACAGGACGTCAAGCTGTTTGGAGCTCAGAGTTCCCTCTGCATGCATCGTTTGGAGCAGTTGCAGGACCCCCATGTAACCCTTTCTCCAGGTAAGTGATCGAACACTTCGGCAAGATCAATACACGATACCGGTTCAATTGTCCAATTTCTTTTGTCTCTGCAGGCGGGTCAGGAGGTCGGCCGTAACCGGTGTGGGCACCCCGCATTCCCTGCCGAGCCGCAGGACGGCGTCACCCAGGATATCCCGTTCGTCCGGCTTGTTCGGATCGGAAAAGTCGCGCTGGAAAGAGGTGCGCGTTTCATAGGGAAAACCGGCAACGGTTTGGAGCGTATCGTCAATGATCGACGGCGGAAGGGCAATGCCCTTTTTCAGGGCCAGGCCGTGGACTTCCCGCATGATCGAAACGGCAATGTCTCGAAGTTCTTCCGATTCCCGGACCTCGCCGATCGTTTTGTCGAAGCAGGCCGTGACGAGACCGAAGGGAGCGATGAAGAGAAACTTGATCCAGATGGCGGGCCGTGGGTCGTCCAGCCACTGGTAACGAATGCCGCTCGAATCAAAGAGACGAAAGAGGTCCTGCAGCGCAAAGTCCCGCCGCATCGGGTCCGGCCCGAACGTGATCGTGCAACTCCCGCCTTTCTGGACAATTTTCCCGGGGCTTTCAATGTGGGTGCCGATGTAGACGCAGGCGGGAAGAATGGGAGAAGCGGGAACGATTTTTCTGATCCGCTCCGGAATATCCACGCCATTGAGCAGGGGAATAAGAATCGTTTTATCGGTAAGGACATCCAAAACTTTCCGGATAGCCGCCTCCAGGTCATAGGATTTGACACAGACCAGCGCGAGATCGAGGACCGGCAGATCCGTGAACCGGTCGGTAGCCAGGGCCGGCCGGCAGGTGAAGGTTTCCTGTTCTGTCACCAGGATCAGTCCCCGGTCCCGAATCGCTTTCAGATGTGCCCCCCGGGCGATGAAGGAAACCTCGACCGCCGGATTCAGGCAGAGTTTTCCTCCGAAATACCCCCCGACGCCGCCCGTGCCGATGATACCGATCTGTTTGATTGCCGACTTCATCATTTCTCTCGTTTCACTTCAAAAACCACTGGTGGAAGAAGGCGGCGACGAACCAGGTTCCGAAACTGGCAACGAGAACGGCCGGCAGTCCCCATTCCCTGCGAAACCCGATCAACGCGACAGCGAAGAAGAGAATCGTGGGGATAATCCCGAAGAGCGCCCCCTTCGTATAGTTCTGCATGGTGACGGGGTCACCCGCCGTGTCGCTGTACAACCACAGCAGCACGATCAACCCGGTTAAGGGCATGACGGCGATGAGCCCTCCGAGGGACGGAAATTTTTTCCCGATCCCGACAGCCAGGAGAATGATCGCCAGGCTGAGGGTGATTTTGATGACAATCTGCATGACAACCTCCACGACGGGATTTTATTTGAATTGTTCCGATAAATCATGCATAAAATTTCTCTTTCTTGACTTACGTCAATTCTTCTCCCGTTCTTTCATGGCATAAAGTAACCCAAAAGAAACTTTTCATCCAGGGAGACCGATATGAAACGCCAAATCATAAAAATAGACGAAGAGAAATGCACCGGTTGCGGGGACTGCATCGTCAACTGCCCCGAAGGCGCCCTGCAACTGATCGACGGGAAGGCGCGGCTGGTCAGTGAGGTGGCCTGCGACGGTCTGGGAGCTTGCATCGGTCATTGTCCGTTCGGTGCCATCACCGTAGAGGAACGGGAAGCCCCACCTTACGACGAGCGGAGCGTCGTGGCGGAGATCGCCGCCAAGGGACCCAACGTGTTGAAAGCCCATTTGCTGCACCTGAAAGACCACGGTCAGACCCGGTATCTGAGTGAAGCCCTTTCCTATCTGCAAGAAAAGAAGATTTCCGTCCCGGATTTGAGTAAAACTGTTCCGGCAAGTCATGGAACCGCTTGCGGGTGCCCCGGTGCAACACCTCGTGATCTAAGCAGGGAGGCCCCGAAAACGGTGCCAGCAGCAGAATTCTCCTCGGCGCTCGGTCAGTGGCCGATTCAGCTGCACCTGATTTCGCCAGCGGCTTCCTATTTCCGCAAGGCCGATCTCCTGGTGGCGGCGGATTGTACCGCCTTTGCCATGGGCAATTTTCACGGGGACTGGCTTGCGGGAAAGAAACTGGTCATCGCCTGTCCGAAACTCGACGACGGAATGGATGTTTATCTGGAAAAGCTCACGGCCTTGATCGATCAGGCTGGCGTGAACACGATCACGGTCATGATCATGGAGGTGCCCTGCTGCGGCGGGTTGTCGCATCTGGTCCAGAAGGCCGCCGCCCAGGCCGACCGGAAGGTCCCGATCAAAGAGGTGGTGGTCGGTCTTGGAGGTGACATCCTGAGGGAGCGATGGTTATAATATGAAATTGAAATAAAAAACGGAAAATCAAAAAAACAAAACAATAACGTCAAGAAGGAGGAAGCCATGTTCTGTTTTCAATGTCAGGAAACACTGAAAAACGAAGGGTGTGTGAAAAACGGGGTTTGCGGGAAGAAGGAAATCACGGCGGAATTGCAGGATGTTTTGGTCTATGCCCTGAAAGGCATTTCCCTGCTGGAGGAAAAGGCCGCCGCTGCGGGGAAAGAGGCTATGGAAGTCGGCCGTTTTATCAGCCGGGCCCTGTTTGCCACGGTGACGAACGTGAATTTCGACGATGCGAAACTCATCGCCCTCATTAAAGAGGGGCTTGCCCTGAAGAAAGATCTCTTCGCAAGTCATGGAGAAACCTTCGGGCAGGGGGTACCGGAAATCGTTTCCTGGAGTGCCGACGGCGAGGCGGCCTTCCTGGCCAAGGCCAAAGAGGCGGGCGTGCTGGCGACGGAAAACGAAGATGTCCGGTCGCTGCGGGAACTGTTGATTTACGGGGTCAAGGGTATTGCGGCTTACGCCCACCATGCGGCTGTACTGGGCTGTGAAGACCCGAAGATTTACCGGTTCATGGCGGAGGCCCTGGCGGCGACGACGAAGGATCTCACGGCGGACCAGCTGACGGCCCTCGTTCTGAAGGCCGGGGAAACGGCGGTGACGACGATGGCCCTTCTGGACCAGGCCAATACGACCGCCTACGGTCATCCGGAGATCACCCAGGTGAATATCGGGGTCCGGGGCAACCCGGGTATCCTCATCTCGGGGCATGACCTGAAGGACATGGAGGAATTGCTGAAGCAGACCGAGGGAACCGGTGTCGATGTGTACACGCACAGCGAAATGCTCCCGGCAAATTACTACCCGGCGTTCAAGAAATACGGCCATTTCGTCGGCAACTACGGGAATTCCTGGTGGCACCAGAACACGGAATTCGAAGCCTTCAACGGGCCGATCCTGATGACGACGAACTGCATCATCCCGCCAAAGGACAGTTATAAAGACCGCCTGTTCACGACGGGCTGCGCCGGTTACCCCGGGGTGAAGCATATTGCGGACCGTCAGGATGGAAAGGCGAAGGACTTCTCTCCCATGATCGAAATGGCGAAAAAGTGTCCCCCGCCAAAGGAAATCGAAAACGGAACCATCGTCGGTGGTTTCGCCCGCCAGCAGGTCCTGGCGCTGGCGGACAAGGTGGTCGAGGCGGTCAAAAGCGGCGCCATCAAGCGCTTCGTCGTCATGGCGGGCTGCGACGGGCGGCAGAAAGACCGTTCCTATTTCACGGATGTCGCCGAAGCTCTGCCGCAGGACGCGGTCATCCTCACGGCGGGTTGCGCCAAGTACCGCTACAACAAGCTCAACCTGGGCGATATCGGCGGGATTCCCCGGGTCCTCGATGCGGGTCAGTGCAACGACTGCTACTCCCTGGCGGTGATCGCCCTTACCCTGAAAGACGTTTTCGGGTTGAAGGACATCAACGAACTGCCCCTGTCCTTCGATGTGGCCTGGTACGAACAGAAGGCCGTGGCGGTTCTGCTGGCCCTGCTGTACCTCGGAGTCAAGGGGATCCGCCTGGGGCCGACCCTGCCGGCTTTCCTCTCTCCCAACGTGGCCAAGGTCCTGGTGGAGAACTTCGGGATCAAGGCCGTGGGCGACGTGAAAGGCGACGTAGATGCCATGATGGCTGGTTGTTAACTATTCCTCTGTGTCACAGGGAGAGATGTTCGATCCCATCCCTGTGACACAGACACTTTCCTATAAACGGATTCCGATGTAGCGAGGGATGTTCCTTCCATCGCATACGGCCACAACCGGAATCCAATTATAAGTTCTCATTAAGACAACATGGATCGGGAAACCAAAACTGTCCGCCTGATGATCAAACTTTACTGCCAGAAACACCATGGTAGCAAGAAACTCTGTGACAATTGTCGGGCATTAGCTGATTACTGTGCAAAGCGTATGGCGAGGTGCCCTTTCGGAGTGGATAAACCCGCCTGCTCAGACTGTACGGTCCACTGCTTCAAGCCGGACATGCGGGCGAAAATCATAGAGGTTATGCGCTATTCCGGCCCCCGCATGGTCTGGTATCATCCCCTGCTGGCTTTACGCCACCTGCGCCGAAAGAACGGCTTTCGGCGCCGTCTTATTTCTTGACAAGATACAAGCCCCCTCCTATACTTCAGCCCGTCAATTTACCACCTTACATGACTCAGCAAGAAAATTACCGATACCGACGAACCGGGGGCAAGGGTGTCATTGGCGGACGTAAAAGAATCGCAGAGAGCAGAAAACCAGTTTCGGTTACTCATCTCACGCCGTTTTGCCCCGTTTTTCTGGACTCAGTTCCTGGGTGCTTTCAATGACAATGTGTTCAAAAATTTCCTCATCCTGATCCTAGCCTTTCAGGTGGCAAAAGCCGATAGCGGCATGAGTTCGAATACCCTGATCAACATTGCCGCTGGTCTGTTTATTCTGCCTTTCTTCCTTTTCTCGGCCCTGGCAGGGCAAATGGCCGATAAATACGAAAAGTCCCAGCTGATCACTTATACGAAGGCCTTGGAAGTGTTCATTATGATGGCTGCTTCCGGGGCATTCTTTTTTCAAAGTCATGCCACCCTGCTGATCCTCCTGTTCTTTCTCGGTCTTCAGGCAACTCTCTTCGGACCCGTTAAATACAGTATAATCCCACAGCATTTGACGCAAGGAGAATTGGTCGGTGGAAACGCCATGGTGGAAATGGGCACTTTTGTGGCCATTCTGATTGGTACCATTACCGGTGGATTGCTCGTTCAACTGCCGGGACATGTGTATTGGCTTTCCGGGGGTGTCTGCCTGATCGCTGTTGCCGGATTTTTGACCAGTCTCGCCATCCCCCATGCCGCAGCCAATGCGCCAAACCTGAATATCGGCTGGAACCCTGTCCGGGAAACGCTACGCAATATTGGATTTGCAAGGGAACCGAAATCAGTCTTCCTTTCCATTCTAGGGATATCCTGGTTCTGGTTTCTGGGCACTTCCTACCTGACCCAACTGCCCAATTATACTAAGGATATCCTCCATGGGTCGGAAGGGGTTGTAACGTTACTGTTGACCATGTTTTCCATCGGTATCGGCATTGGGTCTCTTCTCTGCGAGAGGCTTTCCGGTCATAAAGTTGAACTGGGCCTGGTACCTTTCGGATCGATCGGGCTGACCGTTTTTGGTCTTGATCTCTTCTGGGTACACCGGACACCGATTCCGACGGAAGGACTTATGACCCTGCAGCAGTTCATGGCAACGCCCGGTTCTCTAAGAGTCCTGATCGATCTGGTTATGATAGGCATATTCGGCGGATTCAACATCGTTCCTCTTTACGCGCTGGTGCAGCTGCGCACCAAAACTCAAAATCGAGCAAGAGTCATCGCGGCGAACAACATCCTGAATGCCTTTTTCATGGTGCTGGCCAGTCTGCTTGCGATAAGTCTGATCGGTCTGTCCGGTCTGACGATTCCACAGTATTTTCTGGTGCTGGTTTTGATGAACTGCTGTGTCGCCGCTTATATCTACAATGTAATCCCTGAATTTCTCATGCGTTTTCTCATCTGGATGCTCACTCATACCATGTACCGGGTGCAGCACCGGAATTTCCACTTCATCCCGGACGAAGGTCCGGCGGTCATCGTCTGCAATCATGTGAGCTTGGTGGACGGCCCGTTGATCGCCGGAGCGTGCCGGAGGCCGATTCGCTTTGTCATATTCGAACCGATCTATCGGATGCCGGTATTAAACTTTATTTTTAGAACCGGCAAAGCCATTCCCATTGATTCGCAGCAACGTAACTCTGAGGTCTATAACAGAGCGTTTGACCTGATCGCTCAGGCACTGGATGAAGGTGAGCTAATCTGCATTTTCCCGGAGGGCAAAATGACATCCGATGGTGAAATCGATTTCTTCCGACCCGGCATTGAAAAGATCGTTAACCGCTCACCGGTCCCGGTCATCCCCATGGCCCTCCGGGGTCTTTGGGGCAGTTTTTTCAGCAACAGAGGTGGCTACGCCTTGACCCATCGGCCCCGACGCTTCTGGTCGAAAGTCGAGATTGTTGCCGGTCTGCCGGTCGCGCCGCAGGAAGTGACGGCCCATGGATTACAGGAGATCGTGCAGGAGTTGCGGGGCGAATATCCATGAGAGCCGGTTTACCGGTCTTGGGTCATCGAACGAAATGTTCTGTTTTTATTTAATTATTAGGAGGATGGTTATCATAAAACAGAGTGCTGATAACTTTGCGAATGGCAATAATATATTCAAGTCATTTCGTAATCGAATCATCTGGCTGATCGGTCATATATATTTTCGTTCATTAACCCTGGAAGGGGTAGAGAATTTGCCTCCGCAAGGGTTGATAATCTTTGTATCCAATCATCGAAATGGAGCGGCTGACGGTCTGGTTGTCAAAACTCTTTTCCCCCGCACTTTTTTGATTGTTGGTACGAATTTCACCAAATTTTTCTATACCCGGTTCCTACTTAAGGGGAATGTGGATATTCACCGGGCGCCGAGGCATGACACGGAAAGACTGTTTAATCAGCACCAGATGGCTGTTGCAGCCCATCGGGCGTCTGCAGGAGAAGCGGTTGTCATGTTTCCGGAAGGGACGAGCAAGCTTGGGCCATCTCTGTTGCCGCTCAAAAAGGGAATTTTCTATCTCTGCAGGGATATTGTTCTGGCAGCACAAGGTCAGCCGGTATTCCTGGTTCCGTTGGGGTTGCATTATGAACGGGGATGGGTTTTCAGGAGCGCGGCATTGGTTAGAATCGGCGAGGCGAAACTGATAAAAAACACGGATATGACCGATGTGGATTGTTTTATGAAATGGCTTGACGGCATTATGCGTCAGGTTACGATTAATTACGCCGACAAAAAAGAGCAAGTCACAGCGGAACGCTTTGCCGCGTTTTCTTCATCTTATTGTCGGCATTTCTCACATGAAGAGATTTGCCGCCTTTTCGCAGCAGGCGATGTGCCTTCCAAGCTGACTGACGAATACCTGAGAATAATGCAGGAAACAGAGCCCCAAACGCATTGTGAATCCCTGCTTATCCATGAAAATCACCTCTGGAGAGGGCTGGCGTTGCTGATAATTCTTACTCCGCTGGTGGCCGTTACCTTTATCCTGAATTTTCTCCCTGCCGGTACATCCTGGCTTGCGGCCCGGTCACTGGCCGATGACGACAACGTGATTACACTTTGGCGTCTTCTCACAGCGATACCGCTCGTGCTTCTTGAATGGCTTGCGGGCCTGGTTTTTCTTTTTCTGTTCTGCAGTGCCGGTACCGCGGCAATGGCTGCAGCATTATATCTGGTGGTAACGGCGGCGGGAATCCAAGTCTATCATCCCTGGAAATGCCTTTTAATAAAAACCGTCAACCAGTTTACCAGACCGGTACAGGATATCCGAAATCTGATTCAGAAGATAAGACAATGGTGCAGAAACAGGAAAACGATAAAATAAAAATACCCGGTTACTTCAATAAAATCCTGCTTCATGAAATCTTCATGACCGGTCTTTTTGTGCAACTTCTCATCAGGCTTGTTATCTGCGGCACGTTGTGGACATGGGTTCTGATCTATACTGCAGTTCTCATGATTTACATCGGTTTCATTCACCAGGGCATCATTACCATGTCCCCGCTGATTAACCGCTTGAGGTTGATCACCAATATGATCATCATGAACATCGCCTTCACAAGCATCAAGTATGTCATCCCTGCTCTGGGGAAAACACCACAGGACAATCGGTTGATGATGATCGATCAGTTCATTGTCGGGTCGGACCTTTCCCTCTGGGTTCAAAGATTCTACAGCAAACCGCTTACGGAAATCATGAGCATCGGTTACATGCTTTTCATCCTCTTTCTATTTCTCACCTTCATTTTGTACAGCTTCCGGGCTGACCTGAATAAACTGAGCCGCTTCTGCCTGGGTTTATTTATCCTGTATGGCATCGGCATTTCCGGGTACAGTGTTGTTCCGGCGCAAGGACCTTATATTTTTCTTGCCGACGAATATAGCCGTCCCTTGGAAGGATATCTCTTCACTGAGCTCAACCGGCTGATGGTCGCCTTCGGCTCGTCCGCCTATGATGTCTTCCCCAGCCTCCACGTGGGGGTGGGCTTGTTTCTGCTGATGTTTTACAGACGGTATGATCGGCCTTTTTTTTCATGCTATTTATTACCGTTTGTGCTGCTTGTCATGTCAACCATTTACCTGCGGTACCATTACGTCATCGATCTTGTCTGTGGCGTGATGCTTTCACTGGCCTGCTTCCATCTTGGCGACTATGTGTTTAAAAAGATTTCCGATGAAAGCAGGGATCATTCAATATCTAAAACTTAAACGGGGGAGAAGACATGTACTTAACGGATTTTTCAACGATTACAGGGATTGAAGAAGAAGGGGGGAAAGGCCACAATCTTAAAAGGCTGGTCTCATTTGGCGTGAATGTGCCCCCCGGTTTCGTTATTGGCGCATCTTTCTACCGCGATTATTACCCGCCGCCACCGCAATTCGCTTTCACGGATGACGCCAAACTGGATTACCAGTGTGCAGAAATGCGAGCTTGCATCAAGGGGCATGAGCCAAAGGCAGATTTGGCGCCACAAGTCCTCGAAATGATCAATCATCTTCGATTAACAGGGCGTTTCGCTGTGCGATCATCATCAACCTTCGAAGACCTCGCATCGGCCGCCTTCGCCGGACAGCATGAAACATATCTGAATGTCCCCGCCCCGGAAATATGGGATAAAGTCAGACTGTGCTTTGCCTCCCTTTGGCAAAAACATGCTGTGCTCTATAGAAATCACCATGGGTTTGATCAAAGTGAAACATCCATGGCGGTAGTAGTCCAACAGATGATCGATCCGGATGTGGCCGGTGTTGCTTTTTCCGTCGATCCGGTCGGCGGCAATCTGTCCCACATTTTAATCGAAGCCAATTACGGACTCGGGGAATCCATTGTCGGCGGCGAGACGGTGACCGATTCATGGATTGTTGATAAAAACAGTTGGAATATTGTGGAGAAACGCATCAATCGGAAAGAAAAAAAGACGATATCCGGTTCTCTCAACGGGATTCAATACATACCCATAGATCCGGACTTGCAGGAAAGGCCCTGTCTGAACGACGAACAGGTGGTAATGGTTGCACAAGCAGTCAGAACCATAGAACAACGCTTTGGAAGTCCGGAAGATGTGGAATGGGCTCTGGTCTCAAATGAACTTTATATAACCCAGTCACGACCGCAGACGAAGATTCCACCCCATTTTACCAGGGCCGAATCGGCGGAGCGCTTTCCGGAACCGCTGACTCCCCTGACCTGGTCCTACGTTGAAGAGGCTTTCGGAATTTCTCTGGAATTCTCTCTGAGAATGATGGGCGTTTCTCTGCCGGCACGACCGTGGTTTGCGCTGATTGATTCCTATGTCTATGGAAACCAGAATGCCGTAGAATTGTTAGCCCAATTCCGTCCTCTGGATATGAGCAGCCTGAAACGTCTGGAAGAGCAGGTTCCGGAGATGCAGGCGCGCTTTCAATGGATTGTTGATCTGCCTCAGCGGTGGTTGCGTGATTTGGACGTTTATCTTTTGAACATCGGGCGCCTCAACAGTGCTGATTTCCGACGGTTCGATATGCCGGATTTTCAGCAATTCAGCCGTGAACTGGCGGAAACCGCCACCGAATACTTCAAACCCAATATTGCCATCTCCATGACGCAGGCACTGCTGACTCGAACGCTCTTTGAATATGTGCTGCTGCTCACGGGGGATGTCTTCAGGACTCAAGATACAGTAAAAAAACTTCTGGCCTCCAGCGGGACCAAGACCGGCCAAATCAACCGGGAGATCTATCACCTTGCCCAGACCGTTCAAAAGCAGGAAGATCTTTTACGTCTTCTGGAAGAGAATCCTCCAGATATCATGAGGCGGCTTGAAGCCTTCGGGGATTTCATGTCAGAATTCAAGAGGTTTATTAACAATTATGGCCATCGAGAAGTAACCTTTGACTATTACAAACCGACCTGGGCGGAAGCACCCGTGGTTGTCTTGGCTTTGATCCGTTTGGCTGCGTCAACACAGATGTCCGATCCGGCAATCAAAGAACTGGATACGAGAAAAACAAGCACAGAATCCCTCCAGGAAATCCTAGGAATGACACCGGAGAGCCTGCGATATTTCGTCAATGAACTCGTCAGACTCACGGCAATTTTTACCTGGTTGGATGATCTGGAGCATTTTCAGACAACTCGTCTCAATTTGATTGTCCGCAAAAGCATAGGCAGCTTGGGGGAGAGGTTTGTACAGGGAGGATTTATTGAGGATAAATATGATCTTTTCTTCCTGGAGAAACCTGAAATAGAGAGTTTGGAAGACTTTGTTTTGCAGAAAAGTCTGATAGACGTGATAAACAAAAGAAAAAGGAACTACCGGAATGCTTTTAAGCGAGAGCCGGTCTGGGATTTAAGAAATGTTGATGAAATCCAGAGTGCTGATGAAGGCGTTTTAAAGGGTGTTCCGGGCAGTCCTGGTGTGGTTGAAGGGCAGGTCTACCTCGTACGAGGCGTTGAAGACTTTTCCGGCATGCCGGAGGGAGCCATCATTGTTGCTCAAACCACTAACCCGTCCTGGACACCTCTGTTTTACAGAGCAAAGGGGCTTATCACGGAATCGGGTGGGCCCTTGTCGCATGGAGCGGTAACGGCAAGAGAATTAGGTCTGCCTGCTGTGATGTTCATCCGCAATGCGCTTCGGTGTTTCAATAATGGCGACAGGGTGAGGCTCAACGGCCAAAGAGGAGAAGTGATCATAATCTGAATTCTTTTCGTCGGGGAAAATTACTTGAGTGATCAATCCATTTAAAGGCCATCCAATACGATCATCGGAGTCCTAAATGTCCTGAATCAATTGACATTTCTCCTTGACAGGGTCTATGCTTCTCTTTATGATTTTTTTACAATGTTTTCTGCTCCTTTTCCCCAATTGTAAATTGTCACTTTTAACGGCTCTGTGTAAAACACAGGTAATCGATGGGCCCCAAACGGGTTTCATAAATCTTTGTATTATCATGCTTATGTTCTTCAGATAGAAACGATAAAGGAAGTTTTAACCTTCACAGGGGGAGTCGATGATCCGGAAAATCTTAAAGGGGTCGGCTGGAGTTACCGCTATCGGGATTGTTATCGGCCTGGTCATCGCCGGCATTTCCGCCGGCAGTTACCACCTGGCGGGAACACCGCAATTCTGCGCCTCCTGCCATTCCATGGAAACGGTTCACGGCGCCTGGCTGCAGTCCGAACACAAGCAGTTCGCCTGTATCGAATGCCACCTGCCGGACAGCAATCTCGCCTCTCAGGTAACTTATAAAGCCGCTGTCGGCATGCGGGATCTCTATTACGAAACCCTGCGTTCCTATCCCGATGCGATCAAGCTGACGGACGGCGGCAGGAAGATCGTCAGCGAAAATTGCCTGCGCTGTCATTTTTCCACCGTGGAAAAAACAAACATGGCATCCGGCGGGGCAAGCTGTATCCAATGTCACCGCAAACTCGTCCATGGCCAGGGTTTGGCGAAAGGAGGAATTCGAGTTGAATAAGAAACCGCTTATTATCATCGGATTGGTCGTCTTCATCCTCGCAATCGCGTTTATCGCCGTCCGTGTTTTTGTTTTCAGCCCCCCTTCGATTGTAAAACTGACCCCAATCCCGGACGGGGAATATGACCCGGCCGTCTGGGGGAAATACTATCCCCTGGAATACCGGAGCTATCTGAAGAACCGGGAAATGGCGCCTTCCCCGACCGGTTTCGGAGGAAGTGTAAAGGTCCAGAAGTCCATCGCTGAACCGTCCATTCTGGAGAACTTCAAGGGCATGGCCTTCAGCAAGGATTATTCTGAGGACCGGGGTCATCCCTACGCCGTTCAAGACCTGATGGAAACCAAAAGGGTTTCGCCCAAAAGCGTCGGTTCCTGCATGACCTGTAAAACGGCCAACCTGATCGACATCTACCGGGAAAAGGGCTGGGGTTACGCCAATATGCCCCTGTTCGACCTCTTTCCCCTCCTGAAGCACCCCATTACCTGCGCGAACTGTCACGAGCCTTCGACCATGGCGCTTAGGGTCATCAATCCCGCGTTCATCGAGGCCATGGCCGGCCGGGGCATCGACGTGAAGAAGGCATCCCGGGAGGAGATGCGCAGTTACGTCTGCGGACAGTGCCACGTGGAATACTATTTCCAGCCGGAAACGTCGAAAGTGATTTTTCCCTGGCAGAAGGGCGTGAAACCTGGCGAAATGTATGCCTACTACGCCGGTCAACCCTTCGGATTCGCACAGGACTGGATTCATCCCGATTCGCAGGCGAAAATGCTCAAAGCTCAGCACCCGGATTTCGAGACCTGGAGTGGCGGCGTCCATGGAAAAGCGGGGGTGTCCTGCGCCGACTGCCACATGCCCTTTATGCGCAACAACGGCCGGAAGTACAGTTCACACTGGGTAACCAGCCCCTTGAAAAATATCGGCTCCTCCTGCCGGACCTGTCATGACCAGAGCGAACCGTGGCTTCTGGAACGGGTGAAGACGACCCAGAACAACGTATGGCATCTGCAAAAAACGGCGGGACAATGGGTGGCCAGGGCCCACGAGGTGATCGGCAAGGCCGCCTCCGTGCCGAAAACAAACCTGGCGGAACTGGAAAAAGCCCGGGAACTGGTTCGGAAAGCCCAGTGGTTCTGGGACATCGTCGCCGCGGAAAACAGCATGGGGTTTCACAATCCGGATCAGGTTTTGAATACCCTGGGGCAGTCCATTGACCTGGCCCACCAGGCGATAGAAACGGCCAGCCGTGCGGCGGGAACGAACTTCTGACTTTCAGCATGAAAGGAATGAAAAGATGGAAACCGAAGTAAAATATTTAAAAGATCTGGTTGATTATCAGGAAGGTTCCGTCGTCAGTCGCGAAGTCATTAGCAAACCGGCGGGAACCGTCACTGTTTTCGCCTTTGATGCAGGACAGGGTTTAAGTGAGCATACGGCACCCTTCGATGCTTTTGTCCAGGTCATCGACGGCGAGGTCGAGATCCGGATATCGGGGGAACCCCATCACCTGAAAGCGGGGGAAATGATCATCATGCCTGCCGGGGAACCCCATGCCCTGAAGGCCACCGGCCGGTTCAAGATGCTCCTGGTGATGATCCGGGGATAATCGTTATTCGCCGTTGAAAACATGGAAGCCCTGCCCGATTGCCGGTTTATCCTTTTCCCCGGAATGATGCCCGTGTGCGTCAATCCCCCCGCTACGCCGCGGATCACCCGCCTCAAAGTGTGATCCCGCGTTGCCCGTTATGATCACTCCGGTAATTGGGAAGGCCCTTCCAAAGAGCGCCGGCGACGGAAAAGCCCTCCCATAATGCCATTCCGAGGCGTCAGCCGAAAAATTTCTTCCTCTTAAAAAAACTGTTGTTATTGGATTCTTCGCTCTGCCCAGAATGACCTCGAATGCAAATCGGGTATTACGACACCGTCTCCGAGTCCGGCATGACGTTTTGAATATTTGCCTGCCGATGTAATATTGCGCCGGAAAAGCAGGTATGCTAGATTCTGTCCGGCTTGAAGCCCCTTAACTGATTACAGGAGATGCAAATATGGATATCGGGGAAATCATTCAAAAAGCCGGATCCGAGGGCCGGTCATCTTTGACCGAAGCGGAATCCAAACAGGTCCTGGAAGCATACGGTGTGCCGGTTGTGACAGAAACCGTCGTATCGACATACCTGGATGCTGTCGAACAGGCGAAAAAATTTGGATTCCCCGTCGTGGTCAAGGGCCTTGGTTCCCGCATCACCCATAAAACGGAACGGGGTCTTGTCTACACGAAGATCGCCAATGAAAAAGACCTGTCGGAAGCTCTCCAGGCGATCCAAAACGCCGCGGGCGACGACCTGGAAGGCTATCTCGTTCAGCCCCAGATCGAGGGCAACCGGGAATTCGTCGCCGGCCTGTTCCGGGACGATCAATTCGGCCCCGTCGTCATGTTCGGCCTCGGCGGGATTTTTACGGAAGCCCTGCAGGATGTCGTCTTCCGGATGGCCCCGGTCACCAGGGCGGAGGCCCTGCACGCGATCGGAGAAATAAAGGGACAGCCTTTACTGGGCGCCTTTCGAGGTCAGAAGGAGGTTGATCGCGAAGCGGTTGTCCTGGTCATGGCGGGTTTGTCCCGGTTGGCCGCCGATTTTCCGGAAATTCGGGAGGTCGATGTCAATCCCCTGATTGCCGATGCTGAAGGTTGCCTGACGGCGGTCGACGCCCTGATCACGTTAGGGAACATCGATCAGGCGGTTCTCCGGAGACCGCCCATCGGACCGAGGGCGATTTACGAACTGTTCCATCCCCGTTCGGTCGCATTTGTCGGCGCCTCCGCCACTTTCGGGAAATGGGGGCACATGCTCTTCACCAATGTGGCCGGCGGCGGCTACCGGGGCGATATCTACCTGGTCAATGCCAAGGGCGGCAAGATTGCGGGGCGGCCCGTCTACAAAAGTGTCACGGAGATCCCGGGACCGGTCGATCTGGGCATCGTCACCCTTCCTGCGGATGCGGTGGCCTCGATTATTCCCGATTTCCAGAAGAAGGGCATCCAAAAGATGCTTCTCATCACTTCGGGTTTCAGCGAAACCGGCAGCGAGGGGCGCCGCCGGGAGGAGGAACTGGTCAGGCTGGCCCGGGATGCAGGCATCCTGATTCTCGGCCCCAATACGATGGGCATCGTCAATCCCCACATCCACTTCTACTGCACCGGTTCTCACATCCAACCCAAGCCGGGAACCACGGCCCTGCTGGCCCAATCGGGGAATCTCGGCACGCAACTGCTCGCGTTTGCCGACGACGAAGGAATCGGCATCCGGGCGTTCTGCGGTTCGGGAAACGAAGCCATGGTGACCATCGAGGATTATCTGGAAGGCTTCATCGTCGATGACCGCACGGAAACGGTCCTGATGTACCTGGAAAGCATCAAGGACGGGCGGCGTTTCTTTGAGACGGCGAAGCGGCTCTGCCGGAGGAAACCCGTCGCGGTACTCAAGGGCGGGCGGACCGAGTCGGGTAACCGCGCCGCGGCCAGTCACACCGGGGCCATGGCGTCGAACATGAAGGTCTTCGATGCGGCCTGTCACCAGGCAGGGGTGGTCGTCGTCGAGCATCCCATGGAGCTGCTCGATCTGTCGGCCGCGTTTTCATCCCTGCCTCTTCCGCAGGGGAACCGGGTCGCGGCGCTCACGATCGGCGGCGGCTGGGGCGTCGTCATGGCCGATCTATGTGAAAAGCAGGGTCTTGTGGTGCCCCAGCTTTCCCCCGAGTTGATCGCGAAAATCGACCGTATCCTTCCGCCTTACTGGAGCCGCTCCAACCCCATCGACCTAGTGGCGGAATTCGATCCCGCCATTCCCATCATGATCGTCGAGGAACTGATGAAGTGGGACGGCTGTGATGCGATCGTACACATGGGCGTTCTCGGCCGGATGACCTTCTTCCGCTTTATGATGGATTCGGCCGTCAAGGCGGATCCGGATTACGACCGCAAGCTGTTTGCCTCCATCCCCGTCCAGGTGAGGGAATTCGAGGAGCGTTTCACCCGCCATCTCGTCGGCCTGATGGATCGTTACGGCAAACCGATCATGGGGGTCACCCTGCTCCCCGATGAAAAGACGAAGACCGTTGTGGAAATTCCGGGTTACCGGTACAAGGGCGTCTCCTTCCTGACCCCCGAGCGGACGGTCAAATGCCTGGCCGAGTTGTACCGCTACCGCTGCTGGTTGAATCGACAGGAGGATTGAACGGGTTGCGGCGGTCAATCCGGATTCACGTAAGTTATTACAACCACAGATAGAAAATCGTTGACAGCGGCGGCGGATCGTTGTTCCCTCCCAGCCGCCTGCACGGGGGGAAATTTGCCTTCCGGAAAAAAATCCTAATTACTGGGGCCGACATCGCCGGCCGTTGCAGCCATTTCCACCACCGCCGCATTTGTTCCGGTTTGCATGGCCCCCGTCTCAGAATGGAAGGCGATCCTTCCCCGATATGGTGGATCATTCCCGCTCTCATCCTTATAGACAGGGTCTACGATCCTCGTCCCGGGGCTGCCGGGGTAACGCCGTACGGGATCAATTGTGCAATGATTTCTTGACAATTACGGGCCTCTTCTGTATAAGCGCGCCACGCTAGGCAGAGGATTCGCCGGGATTGAAAACATATCCGCAACAGGGCTGCAGGGTGAGCCCTTTTTTATTTATGGAGCGGCGGCTCCCTCGGATATCAGGATTTCTCCCTGCGTCCGAAATGCCTGAATTCTTGATAAAATATGAACGGTTATGCTCCCTTGGCATGACCTGCCGGAAATGGATGCCGGATCAGCGAGACTGTGTCGCGATACCCAATTTACATTCGAGGTCATTCCGAGCGAAAAGAAGAGACTCTTCGGCTGACGCCTCAGAATGACATGACGACACAATCTCCAGCGTCCGGTGTGACAAACACCCTGGAGTTGAATCGGATCGCCGGTAAAGTGCGGTTCAAAAGTTTGATCCATGAGTAATGAAAAAGAGATACAGCGACGGCGCACCTTTGCCATCATCAGCCATCCCGACGCGGGGAAAACGACGTTAACGGAAAAACTCCTGCTGTACGGCGGGGCCATCCAGATGGCCGGGGCCGTCAAGGCACGGAAGGCCACCCGCCATACGACAAGCGACTGGATGTCCATGGAACAGCAAAGGGGCATTTCCGTCAGCACCTCCGTCATGAACTTCAGCTACCGGGATTACGAGATCAACCTCCTCGACACGCCGGGTCACGAAGATTTCTCCGAGGACACCTATCGCGTCCTGACCGCCGTCGACAGCGCCCTCATGGTCATCGACAGCGGCAAGGGCGTCGAATCACGGACCAAGAACCTGATGGAGGTGTGCCGCATGCGGAACACCCCCATCATCACGTTCATCAACAAGCTGGACCGGGCCGGTCTCGAACCGTTGACCATCCTGTCGGACATCGAGGATTCCCTCCAGATCGAATGCGTTCCCATGACCTGGCCCATCGGGATGGGGAAGCTCTTCAAGGGGACGTACGATCTCTACCGGAAGGAACTCCACCTGTTTTCCCAGACCCATCACGGCAAAATTCAGGAAGGGATCGTCATCCACGATCTCGGCGACGCCCGGTTGGACGGGCTGCTCGGCAGCCAGGCCAATGAACTGCGAAACGACGTGGAACTCCTGGAGGCGGCGGCGAACCCCTTCGACCACCGGGAATACCTGAAAGGAAACCAGACTCCCGTCTTTTTCGGCAGTGCCATCAACAATTTCGGTGTCCGGGAATTGCTGAACACCTTTGTCGAACTGGCCCCCGCCCCTTCACCCCGCCAGGCCACCACCCGCATGGTGAACCCCGCGGAAGAGGAGTTTTCCGGGTTCGTCTTTAAGATCCAGGCCAACATGGACCCGGCCCACCGGGACCGGATCGCCTTTTTCCGAATCTGCTCCGGTAAATTCACCCCCGGCATCCGGGTTCGCCATCACCGCCTGGGCAAGGATATCCAGATCAACCAGGCCACGATGTTCATGGCCCAGGATCGCAGCCACGTTGAGGAAGCGTTTCCCGGCGACATCATCGGCATTCATAATCACGGGACGATCAAGATCGGCGACACGTTTACGGAAAAAGAAACCTTCCGCTTCACGGGGATTCCGAATTTCGCCCCCGAACATTTCCGCCGGGTCAGGCTGCGCGATCCACTCCGGTCGAAGCAGTTGGAGAAGGGGCTGACACAACTCGCCGAGGAAGGGGCCGTCCAGCTCTTCAAACCGCTGGGGCACAGCGACTTTATCCTCGGGGCCGTCGGCATCCTGCAGTTCGACGTGATCCTCTCCCGCTTGAGAAACGAGTACCATGTCGATTGTATCTGCGAGGCGATCGATTACACGACGGTTCGCTGGATCCACTGTGATGACAAGGTTGCCCTGAAGGAGTTCGAAAAGGCCGCGCGTTCTTACCTCGCCTACGATGCGGAGGGAAACCTGGCCTACCTGGCCCCCAATGAATGGCGTCTCCAGGACACGATCAAGCAGTGGCCCGCAATTTCCTTCCAGAAGACCATCGAACACAACTACGGCAGTTGACGCGCTGCGTTCCTCTTTCGCACGACCATCGTTGTTTCCCATCGGCTCGCTTTTCGCCGGGCTCAGCCCCGAACCGGCGTCGCCCGGCTCAAGTGTGATTTCGGAAACACTTGATGTTGCAGACAATTCATTTACCCTGCTATAAGTTACCGTCATTGCCGACCTCCTTTATTGGTCAATCATGTCTGCGTCGGTTCCCGGTTCTAAAACAAACGTCTTTTTCAAGGCCCCTTCAAGTCGGGGGGAAAGGAATAAGGGAAATGAATGCCGAGCCAGCCTATGTGGATGAAAGGGAATACGGGGAGATCTACCTTTTTAAAAATGTCAGCATCGAATCCATACGCGGTCTTTTGGACGCCTGTACGGTCAGAACCGCGGAGCAGGGGGAGATTCTGATCCGGCCGGGCCAGTCGAACCAGACGGTCTATTGCCTCCTCGACGGCTCCTTAAGAATTCATAACGATTCATTGGACAGTATCCCCGACGCAATTCTGGGACCGGGGGAAAATGTCGGAGAGATGTCGGTTATCGATCAGGAACCGGCCACATCCTACGTCGTCGCCAATGAACCGAGCCGTTTTTTATGCATCGAAGAAGATATCCTCTGGTCCCTGGTACACGCATCCCATGCCGCGGCCTGTAATCTCCTGTTCAGTATGACCCGGCGCCTTCGCCGCACCGATGCCCCCCGGGACGAAGACAGCCGGGTCGCACTGGAAGCCTATCATTACGGAAGCATCGACGCCCTGACAGGACTCCGCAACCGCTACTGGCTGGAACGCACCCTGGGACGCCAGATGCATCGGGCCCGCATCGACAGCACCCCTTTGTCCCTGATCCTGATCGGCATCGACCATTTCAGGCAGTTTAACGAAAAATACGGCACCGCTTACGGAAACCGCGTCCTGTATTCCCTGGCACACACCATCAGCGATCATCTCCGTCCCACGGAAGTGGTCGCCCGCTACAGCGACAACCATTTTCTCGTCCTTCTGCCGGACAAGGACGAGGAGGCGGCGAGCTCCGTTGCCGGCAGGCTCAAAAGGGAAATCATGGACGCCGTGCCCATCATGCCCGATGGAAGACGCAAACCCCACCCTGCCGTATCCATGGGAATCGCGGAGATGGCCGCCGAGGATACGACCAAAACCCTTTTCCAGACGGTCGAAGCCGCTCTTTACCGGACCAGGGACGCGGCGGAATACGACGTAACCGGCTGAACCGCTCATTAAAACCGGATTCCATCCTTTTCTTTCCCCGAGATATGCCGGGCTGCCCGGCATCGTCCGGATCTTTGCCTTGACATCCCCCGGAACCCTGTTGTATGCCCATACATCCCGATTCATTCAGAAAATGTTCCCCGTTTTCGTCCCCTGAGAGGGAAACAGGAACGTTGGAAATGATCGTTACAATGAGATCAACAGGACGTTGAAATGCGAAAGGGAGCTCGGAGCATGAAGAACCGCTATCTGGAAACGGAAAAGGCCGTGGGAAAAGTCCTCTGTCATGACATGACCCAAATTGTGAAAGGGGAGTATAAGGGGCCTCGCTTCAAAAAGGGGCACGTGATCCGGGAAGAGGATGTACCCGTCCTGCTCAGTATGGGTAAGCACCATATCTCCCTGTTGGAACTCGAACCGGACGAGCTCCACGAGGAAGAAGCGGGACTGCGGATCGCCAAGGCTGTCCGGGGAGCCGGCCTCGTTATAAAAGGTCCGTCCGAGGGCCGCTTTGACCTCTTTGCGGAACAGGCGGGGGTCTTGAAGATTGATGCGCGAACCCTGCTCAGAATCAATCGCATACCGCAAATCGCGCTGGTCACGCTTCATAACCACACGCCGGTCAAGGAAGGAGAAAGAGTGGCCGGCGCGAAAGTCGTCCCCCTGGTGATCAAGGAAAAATTCGTCAATCGTGTTGAACGGCACGCAGAAAAGGCTTTTCCCGTCATTTCGATCGCCCCTTTCAAGAAAGTCAAAGTCGGCGGCGTCATCACGGGACGCGAAGTCTGCGAGGAGCGGATCGCGGACGGATTCGGCCCGGTCCTCCGGGATAAGGCCGCCGCTTTCGGCCTGGAGGAACCGGCGTTGACCTATGTTGGCGATGAAAAGAAAAAAATTTGCCGCGCCATCCTGGATCACCTGGAAAACGGCTGCGAACTCATACTCGTTACGGGCGGAATGTCCGTGGATCCCGATGATGTCACGCCGGCGGGAATCCGGATGACGGGAGCAAAAATCATCCGTTACGGCGCTCCCGTTATGCCCGGCGTCATGTTCCTGATGGCTTACAAGGGAAGTATTCCGATCATCGGAGTTCCCGGTTGCGCCATGTATGCCGACACAACCATCCTGGATCTTTTGCTGCCGAGGCTCCTGGCGGGAGAAAAAATTTCCGCTGACGAGATCGTCCGTTTCGGTCATGGCGGACTATGCCGAAGCTGCGCGGAATGCGTTTATCCCAATTGCGCCCTGGGAAAAGGCTGAAGACCGTGTCCCCCACCCTACCCCACCTGGCCCTTACCCCTCGTCTGCCCCTGACCGGCAGGGGAGTCGTGACGGTTTATGGCGCCGGAGGGAAAACCTCCCTCATGGAAAGGCTTGCCCGGGAACTCGCAGACGGCGGGAAAAGGGTGATCCAGACGACGACGACCAAGATCTTTCTGCCCGAGACCCCGCACGCCGTCATCGGCGAGGATTTGAAAACCGTTGCCGAAAACCTGGAAAGCGAACTCGACCGGATGCCGGTGGTTGTCCTGGGAGCAACGCTTCTGCCGGACAACAAGCTGTCCGGCATCGATCCGGCATGGCCCGGCGCCCTGCTGGAAAGGCGGATCGCGGATTATGTGATTGTCGAGGCCGACGGTTCGGCCCACAAGCCGATCAAGGGCTATGCCTCCTACGAACCGGTTTTCCCCAGCCGCTCCGATGTCCTGATCCCCGTTTTGGGAATCGAGGCCATCGGAAACCCCGTGGACCCCGACCACGTCCACCGGGCTGAAGCGTTCTGCAAACTGACGGGAGCCAGGCCGGGCGCCCCCATCGATGTTTCCCATTTTCTGACCATTGCCCGCCACATGATCGACCTCGGCCGGCAAAGCACCCCCGGCGCGGCCATCGTTCCGCTGATCAACAAGGTCGATACGATCTCCGATTGCCGCGTCATCCGGGAGATCGCCGAAGGGCTGAAGCAGTACTCCGCGGACATCCTGTTTACCGCTCTCAGGGAAGATGATCCTGTCCGGTTCCTTTACCAGGCAGGAGCCGATGGAACGGGGTTTGGCATCTCCGCCGTCATCCTGGCAGCCGGGGAATCGCTCCGGATGGGAAGACCGAAACTGTCCCTGGAAATTCGTGGAAAAACCATCCTGGAACATGCCCTGGCACCGGTTGCGGAAGCGGGTATCCGGGACGTTGTGATCGTCTTCAGTGCGGAGAACGAAAAGTTGAAAGACCTGGTTCCCAGGGGCTACCGCGTTGTGATCAACCGGCACAGCAAAGAGGGCATCTCGACCTCCCTGAAGGCAGGCCTGTCCGCCGTCGATCCCCGAAGCCAGGGAATTCTCTTTGCCCTGGGGGATCAGCCCTTTGTCGGTTCCGGCGTCTACAAAGACCTGATTCAGTACCATCGCGGGCACCTGCCCCTGATAACCTGTCCCGTCTACGAGGGAAAAAGGGGAAATCCCGTGATTTTCGACCGGCGCCTGTGGCCGGCGTTGATGAAGATCAAGGGCGACGAGGGAGGAAAACAGATCATGGCCGGAGTTGACCCGAAAGACATCGGGCAGGTCAAGGTGGATGGAGACGGGGTATTGATCGACATCGATACGCCGGAAGAATACGAAATGTACGGGGGAAAAGAAGGGGCCTAGGGCACTGCTTTCTCCAGTCCATCCGTGGAGCGTGAGGTATTCGTAGTGGAACTGGTTTCCTGGCCCATGGTCCTGATTTTAATGGGGGTGGGGGTAGGCGTCGGCTTTATCTCGGGTCTCATGGGAATTGCCGGAGGGGTGATTCTGATCCCCGCTCTTTTGAAAATTCAAAGCCTTATGGGCGACATACCTCCTGATACGGCCGTCAAGGTGGCCTTTGGAACGAGCCTTCTCACGGCGGTTTTGACCACCAGTTCCGGCACCTGGCAGCATCACCGGGCAAACAACGTCTGCTGGCCCGACGCAATCGCCCTGTCGCTGTCGGGAATAGCCGGGGCCCTTGCGGGATCGACGATTTCGTCTTACCTCTCCGGGGCCGTCCTGAAACCGCTTTTCGGAGCGGCCGTTTTGGCGGTGGCGGTCATCTTGGCTCTGCGTTCCGAAGCGAAGGGAAACATTCGCTGCGAAAAGCATCCCGTCGGGGGAATCATTGCGGTCGGCGGCTTGATCGGAACTTTCTCCGCCCTAGTCGGGATCGGGGGCGGTATCATGCTGATGCCTTTCCTGACGCTCGTCCTCGGTTATTCGTCCCACCGGGCGGTCGGAACCTCGGGGGCGGTCATCCCTCTGGTCGCCCTGTCCGGCGCCATCGGTTATATCGTCCATGGATGGGGAGAATCGGGCCTGCTGCCCTTTTCGGCAGGATATGTGAATCTTTTTTTCGTTTTATGTGTTTCAGTAAGCAGCATGCTGACCGCTCCCCTGGGAGCGAGAGCAGGTGCGAAATTGCATGGCAGATGGCTGAACCGGTTGTTTGCAGCCCTGCTGGTTTTAGTGGCATTGAAAATGTTCGATTTCTGACGGAATCACGGAGGAGGTTGGGTTCATGAAAAAGTTCGGTGTTTGCATCCTTGCGTTGTTGATTTCCTTTTTCCTGGCAAGCGGCGTTTACGCAGCGGAACGAAAGATCACGGCCTTCTGCGGTACGGCCAGCGAGCTTCCCATGGAGGAGGCGGCGAAGGTGTTCGAACGGAAAACGGGGATCAAAGTGGAACTGAATTGGGGCGGTTCCGGGGCGGTGTTGTCCCAGCTGAAGTTGTCCCGGAGAGGCGATCTGTTCATTCCCGGGTCCCCCGACTACATGACGAAGGCAATAAAAGAGGGGCTGGTGGATCCGAAGACGGTAAAAATCATCGCCTACCTGATCCCGGCGATCAACGTCCGCAAGGGCAACCCCCTGAAAATCAAGGGATTGGCCGACCTGGCCAGGCCGGGCCTCAGAGTGGCCATCGGGAATCCCGAATCGGTCTGCGTCGGCCTCTACGGAGTGGAAGTGCTGGAAAAGAACGGATTGCTCAAGGCCGTGGAAAAGAATATCGTAACCCACGCCTCCAGTTGCGCGGCAACGGCGTCCCTGCTTGCCATGGAAAAAGTGGATGCAATCATGGGGTGGGACGTCTTTTCAGGATGGAATCCGGACAAGATTGAAACCGTGTTCCTGAAGCCGGACGAAGTGCCTCGCCTGGCCTATATTCCGGCGGCGATTACCAGCGATTTTGCCTCGGACCGGGCGGGAGCACAGGCTTTTATCAATTTTCTGACTTCCTCCGAAGGCCGGGCCATTTTTGCCAAGTGGGGTTATATCGCTTCGGAAAAAGCGGCGAGGAAATTCGCCCCGAGGGCGAAAATCGGCGGTGAATATGTCCTGCCGGCCGATTACCGTCCTTTCTCCGGGAAATAGGATCGCCGTTTATGCACTCATCGCGGGTTTATAAGGGAATCAGGGGAGAAGGGGTATTCCGGGCGGCCACGATCGGCGCTCTGGCGCTGCTTTGCCTGTTTTTTGTCGGCATCCTGGCTTCCCTGTTTACCTACACGGACTGGGGAACCATGGCGAAAACCCTCTTTTCACGGGAGATCTTCCTGGCGATCCGCCTGAGCGTCACCACCGCCACCATTGCCACCTTTTTCGCCGTGCTGATTGGAATCCCGGCGGCCTACGCCATCTCGCAGACGGAATTCCCGGGGAAATCGGTCGTCGACACGATCCTCGACCTGCCGATCGTCGTCTCTCCGGTGGCCCTGGGCGCCGCGCTCCTGGTTTTCTTCAACAATCCCGTGGGCATGGGGATTGAAAAGTACTTCCTGCGCTTCGTTTTCGAAGTGCCCGGTATCGTGCTCGCCCAGTTCACCGTGGTCAGCGCCCTGTCGGTGCGACTCATGAAATCCACCTTCGACAGTATCGATCCCCGGTACGAGCAGGTCGGCCGCACCCTGGGGTGCAGCAAGGTCTCCGTCTTCTTCCGGGTTACCCTGCCCCTGGCCCGCAACGGCCTGATCGCTTCCTGCATCCTGACCTGGGCAAGGGCGGTCGGGGAATTCGGCGCGACCATCACCCTGGCGGGGGCCATGAAACCCAAGACGGAAACCCTGCCCGTGGCGATTTTTTTAAGCCTTTCCACGGCGGACATTGAAAAGGCCATCGCCGTCATCATCACCCTTGTGACGATTGCCGCCTGCTCCCTGCTCGTTCTCCGGAAAATCGGGAAAAAGGGTTATCCGGCATGATCGAGATCCGCGACATGAGGGTCCGCCTCGGGAAATTCACCCTCCGTGACGTCAATCTCAGAATCCGGGAGGGGGAGTATTTCGTAATCCTGGGTCCCACCGGGTCGGGAAAAACCGTGATTCTCGAAGCCATTGCGGGATTGTGCCGGATTCGGAAGGGCGCCATCTTCATCAACGGCGAAGACGCAACGAACATGCCGCCGGAGCGGAGAAGAATCGCCTACGTTCCTCAGGACTACGCCCTGTTTCCCTTTTTGAACGTCCGTGAAAATATCCGTTTCGGATTGAAAAAAGGGGATGTGAATCGGGAAGAAACGGATCGGCGGATCGGCCATCTTGCCCATCTGCTTGGAATCACCCATCTTCTGGAACGGCCGGTCGGGAATCTGAGCGGGGGGGAAAAACAGCGGGTATCGCTTGCCAGGGCCCTGGCTACGGCTCCCCGGATACTCCTTCTCGATGAACCATTAAGCAGCCTGGACGTCAGCACGGCGAAGTATCTGCGCCTGGAACTGCGGCGTTTCCACGATGAACTGGGGATTACGACGATCCACGTGACCCACAATCTGATGGAAGCGGAAGAACTGGCCGATAGGATCGCCATTATCGACAAAGGGAACCTGGAACAGGTCGGCACGCGGGAAGAGATTTTCCTGTCCCCCTGCAATGAAACGGTTTCCAATTTCATCGGGACGCCGAACATCCTTTCCTGCGAAAAATGCAGCGACCTGGGGCACGGCCTGATCGAAGCGGTCTGCGGACGGATGCCCGTCATTTTACCCTACGAAGGGGCCGAGGTTCGAAAAATCGCGCTGTTCCCGCGTGACATCTATGTTTCCGCCGTCAAGCCGCCGGGTCCTCAGTTGAACCGCTTCCGGGGGATCGTCAGGGATATCCAACCCTTTTCCTCCCTGGCCAGGTTGAAGGTCCAGGTGGGGGACAACCTGCTGTTGACGGAAATGCCGAAGACGGCCATGGAGGAGATGGCGATTGAAGTGGGACAGGAAGTTTACCTGATCCTGAAAATCCGGGGAATCCGCATCGTTTAGGCGGGTTCCGTGTGATCAGGCATGCTGATGGCTTCAATGGCGCGACAGGCGCACAAGGATTATTTCCTGCCTGTGAACAACGCATCTTGGAAGGCGGACTAAATGAATACAACCGATCCAATACAAATTATCAGTCCCGAAGAACTGTTCGGGGACTACGTGAGAACGGTTCTGGACATGATCGCCGATCATTCCCCCTTTCCCCGGGGACAGACCAACGACAGCAGGCGGTCCGCGAAACTTCAGGCCGCCCGTATCCATCTTTCGGAAACGGTTTACTTCGGACAGATCGTCTATCGGTCATTACAGCCCCAAAAGACAGTGGAGGTCTGCTCCGGCTACAGCCTCCCCACCCTGACCATGGTGAAACGCTTCGGCACCGAGGGAATCTGCGTGGATACCGACGAAGACGGCCTTGCCGTGGGACGGGCCATTGCGGAAAAGCTCGGCGTCTCCATCGTGCAGGTCCGGGAGGATCTGTTCGCCTACCTGAGAAGGGAGGGAACGGCTCTTCAGGGAGCAACCCTGATGGCGACGGCCGCCTACTGCTTCGACCAGGAAAAGGGGCGTCCACCGGGATCGGGAGAGGGGGATCTGGTCGATCTGGCCATGGCCAATGCCATGGACCTGGCGATTCTTCCCTATCGCAGCGGGGAGACGATGCGAACGGGGATTTCCCAGGAGAAAAAGCGTCTCGACGACTATGAAGCGCGCCTCGGAAAGGCCTCATACGAGGTAACGCGCTACCCGACGAAGGGCGTCCTGCCCCAGGTAGGCGCGCCGGACTGGTTTTATCTCGAGATCCTCACGGCACGGAGAATACAAGCGACATGATTTGATACGCTTTTCTCTGTCTTCAACCACCACGATGGTGATGCAACTATCCGTGACGTTATTCCAATCCATCGCTGCACCCGGGATGAATTCGGGAGTAATTCTTAAGTCAAGCCGGTGAGAGAAACAAAAAGGGCGGGGAGAACCCCGCCCTTTTCTACCGTCAAAACAGGCCGGTTGTTTAGAATTTCAATGATAAACCGGCGCCGTAGCACCATTCGGTCCGCTCGTACGCGTTGTCCGTCGTCACTATAGAAATTCCGTCACTGATGTATCCGTCTCCGTCCAGGTCCGTTTTCTGGTAGGCGATATTCAGATAAGGTTCGACCACCATGGCTGCGGCCTTGCAAGACGCGCCGAAGGATACCCCCGCGCCCCACCGGCTGCCGTCGATTTCGGTGGTTTGACGATACAAATCATTTCCCAGAGAAACACGGGAGTCGAAATCCATGTCCACCCAGCCGTGGAAGACCTCCAGCCCGGCCCGGAGCGTGGTCACCGGTGAAACCTCCTTCTCCGCCGCCGCCCTGAGAATCAGGCGATGCTCCTTGGTTTTGGGAACCGGTTCGTTCATCCAGCGGGAATCATATATCTGAAAATCAAAGCCGCTCTTGCTGGAGAGGTAATCGTAGTAAAGCCCCGCGGCAATCAGGCCCTTTTCGATCTTCTTTTCCACGCCGCCGCCGATTTCCAGGAAAAAGGCCTTCTCCGTATCCTCGTATTTATAAGGTACTGAAGGAAGCAGGCTCATATCGGAATCCCCGTCGTATTCCTTGCGGCTGTAGTCGGCGCGGACGACGAAGGGCAGGGTGATGTCCGGGCGCAGGCGGTACCGGACCCAGAGATCGGCCCCCGCCGCATAGCCCTCGACGTCCCCGTCCATGGTGGGGCTAGATAAAGGGTTTGGATACTCATTTAGAAGTTCCAGTTCGCTATCGGAGGCGAAGATGAAGCCGTAGCGACCGGTGAACAGCACCTCCGCCGGACCGGCATTGGCCTCCACGGACCCCTTGAAGGCCGCCTGCATGTAGGTCGCGTCACAGGGGCGAGTGTATAAGTACTTGTCCTGAAAAAGATTCCAGTGAGGTATTGGCAAAATATAATTCCGATAACTGTATGGAGTCCCCGGATAATTGCCGTCGATCCTGTTCTCCTCCGACCGGTAGGCGAGTTCGACTTCGCCCCCGAGCTTCACCCGGGGCGACACCGGCACGGCGTACAGGAGCCTCAGGGACAGGTTGCGGAGATCGTTGTCGATTTCATAATCGTCCCGAATATCGTCCTGATCAGGGTCGCCAGTAACGAGCTGATCGTTCCCTTCCAACTCGCCCCGTTTGTTCACGTATTCAAGGAATATGGCCATCCGGCCCTTGGGCAGCGTGAAGGCGGTCCCCAGGGACGCCCTGTGCTCCCACTGGTCGCCGTCCGGTGAATAACTGAAATGATAAGGATACGGCTTCAATTCGTTCTTCCAGTCGGCCTTTTGAATATCGGTGTACGTCAGCCCATAAGACGCATAGAAATCCGCGCCCGTGCCGTCCGCCAGCGCCGCCGGATGGACGAGGTAATCCGACTCGTCCGCGATCAGCCCCGTCGGATTACCCATGCCCGCCATTCTTCCCTCCCAGCTCAGGGCCGGACCGGCCAGAAGGGAGAAACACATCAATACCGTAAACACAACCCAACTCTTTTTCATCCCTAACCTCCTTCTCATCAATTCAATTCGAGGCAATCCATGCCCCTTCCGATCAACATCAACACTCGGCCTTTGAAAAGCGAGATTCTTCGCTTCGCTCAGAATGACAACTGGGCAGGACCATTCAAGAAACGCCAACGGCGAAAAAACCATCCCTTCATGTCATTCTGAGCCGTCAGGCGAAGAATCTCTTCCTTTTAACAGACCGTTATGATTCGATTCTTCGCGAAGTTTATCCTGGAGCGAAGCGAAGGATTCAGAATGACCTCAAACGTCAATCGGGTATTACGACACCGTTTCCCGCTCCGGCAGGACAGTCTGACCGGCTTTTTACGAGGGCATCAAAAATGCTGAATCCGCAAAAAGTTCGAAAAAATCCTCCCTTTCCGGTTACCCTTTTCTGCGGCGGGAGGTGAAACCCGCCTGTGGGGCATCGTCAAAAATGCCCGGAAGGACGCACAAAGACCATAAACCCGCAGCAGCGGATTTTATGCCCGGCGGCCTGCATGGAAGAGAGAACTTGGGGGAATTGAGAGAATTAAAAAGAAAGCATGACCCGGAAGGGCCGAACCGGCGTATCCTTCGCGGTGCGCCGGCATCCTGTGGTCTGCGGTCATCTGTGTGTCCCCGGTTTTCCTGATCAATCAGCTGTTTCTATGATCGGTCATGCCGCTTTTACTTGGAACAGGTTCAAGCGGGTACGGCTTCCCGGCCGATCCCATCGGCACTCCGAAGTGCTTCGGTAATTCCACGATTGAAATCTTTTGTCAAGCGTATTTGTGAGAGAAAAACGCTTTTCGATCTGGGTTCGATCTGGGGACACCCTCCCTGTTTTTGAACTTCTTCCCCCAAACCAGAATGGCGTCCCCGTGTTTTCCGGGCCGGTGAGAAAAACAAAAAGGGCGGGGAAACCCCGCCCTTTGCTGCAATCAAAATATGACTCAAGGTTAGAATTTCACCGAGAAACCGGCGCCGTAGCACCACTCGGTCCGTTTGTACTCGTTGTCCGTTGCAAACCCCGGCCCGATATTGTTATATCCGTCGCCGTCCAGGTCCGTTTTCTGGTAGGCGATATTCAGATAAGGTTCGACCAACATGGCTGCCGTCTTGAAGGACGCGCCGAGGGATACCCCCGCGCCCCACCGGCTGCCGTCAAGGTCGGCGCTTTGACGATACAAATTAGACCCCAGAAAACCACGGACGTCGGACTCCATATCCGCCCAGCCGTGGAAGACCTCCAACCCACCCCGGAGCGTGGCCGTCGGAGAAACCTCCTTTTCCGCCGCCGTCTTGAGCACCAGGCGATGCTCCTTCGTTTTCGGAACCGGTTGATTCATCCAGCGAAAAATAAAAAGCCGCAGATCAAGGTCGCTCTTGCTGGACAGGTAATCGTAGTAAAGCCCCGCCGCGATCAGGCCCTTTTCGATCTTCTTTTCCACGCCGCCGCCGATTTCCAGGTAAAAGGCCTTTTCGGTGTCCTTATATTCATAGGGATATCCAGTAAGCAGGCTCAGGTCGGAACTCCCGTCGTACTCCTTCCGGCTGTAGTCGGCGCGGACGACGAAGGGCAGGGTAACGTCCGGGCGGAGCTTGTACCGGAACCAGAGATCGGCCCCCGCCGCATAGCCCTCGACGTCCCCGTCCATGGTGGGGCTGGCGATAGGTCCTGCAAAGCTGCTTCGCAGTTCCAGCTCGTTGTCGGAGGCGAACAGGAACCCGTAGCGGCCGGTAAACAGCACCTCCACCGGACCGGCATTGGCCTCCACGGACCCCTTGAAGGCCGCCTGCATGTAGGTCGCGTCGCAGGGCCGCCCGTAGAGGTATTTATCCTGAAAGTAATATGCCTCCGGCAAAGCCGGGAAACTGTAATTCTGATAACTGTGAGGAGTCCCCGGATAATTGCCCTTGATCCTGTTCTCCTCCGACCGGTAGGCGAGTTCCACTTCGCCGCCGAGCTTCACCCGGGGCGACACCGGCACAGCGTACAGAAGCCGCAGGGCCAGGTTGCCGAGGTCGCTGTCGATTTTGTAATCGTCCCAGCCGGATGTGTCTATCGGGTCGTTCCCTTCCAGTTCGCCCTGTTTGTTCACGTATTCAAGGAATATGGCCATCCGGCCCTTGGGGAGCGTGAAGGCGGTTCCCAGGGACGCCTTGTGCTCCCACTGGTCGCCGTCCGGTGAATAGATGAGCTGAGAATCCGGAATTTTCCAGTCGTTTTTCCAGTCGGCTTTTTGAATGTCCGTGTAAGCAAAACCGTAAGACGCGTAGAAACCGACGCCCGTGCCGTCCGCCAGCGCCGCCGGATGGACGAGGTAATCCGACTCGTCCGCGATCAGCCCCGCGGGGCCTCCCATGCCCGCCATCCTTCCTTCCCAGCCCAGGGCCGAACCGGCCAGGAGAAACAAACACGCGAAAAATGCAAACGCCCTCAACACCTTTTTCATCCCTAACCTCCTTCTCATCGATTCAATTCGAGGCAATCCATGCCCCTTCCGATCAACGTCAACACTCGGCCTTTGAAAAGCGAGATTCTTCGCTTCGCTCAGAATGACAACTGGGCAGGACCATTCAAGGAACGCCAACGGCGAAAAACCATCCCTTCATGTCATTCTGAGCCGTCAGGCGAAGAATCTCTTCCTTTTAACAGACTGTTGATTCGATTCTTCACGGAGTTTATCCTGGAGCGAAGCGAAGGATTCAGAATGACCTCAAACGTCAATCGGGTATTACGACACCGTTTCCCGCTCCGGCAGGACAGCCTGACCGGCTTTTTATGAGTCCATCAAAAATGCTGAATCCGCAAAAAGTTCGGGGAAATTCCTCCCTTTCCGGTTACCCTTTTCTGCGGCGGGAGGCGAAACCCGCCTGTGAGGCATCGTCAAAAATGCCCGGAAGGGCCGAACCGGCGTATCCTTCGCGGTGCGCCGGCATCCTGTGGTCTGCGGTCATCTGTGTTCCCCCGGTTTTCCTGATCAATCCGTTGTTTCTATGATCGGTCATGCCGCTTTTACCTGAAACAGGTTCAAGCGGGTACCGCTTCCCGGCCGATCCCATCGGCACTCCGAAGTGCTTCGCGTGATTCCACGATTGAAATCTTTTGTCAAGCGTATTTGTGAGGAAAAAATGTTTTTCGATCTGGGGACACCTTCCCTGTTTTTGAACTTCTTCCCCCAAACCAGTATGGCGTCCCCGTGTTTTCCGGGCCGGTGAGGAAAACAAAAAGGGCGGGGAAGCCCCGCCCTTTGCTGCAATCAGAATATGACTCAAAGTTAGAATTTCACCGAGAAACCGGCGCCGTAGCTCCATTCGGTCCGCTCGTACGCGTTGTCCGTCACCACAGATGCCATCGCGTTATATCCGTCGCCGTCCAGGTCCGTTTTCTGGTAGGCGATATTCAGATAAGGTTCGACCAACATGGCTGCGGTCTTGAAGGACGCGCCGAGGGATACCCCCGCACCCCACCGGCTTCCGTCGATTTCGGAGGTTTGACGATACAAATCATCTTCCAGAAAAGTACGGGAGTCGGAATCCATGTCCACCCAGCCGTGGAAGGCCTCCAGCCCGGCCCGGAGCGTGGCCGTCGGAGAAACCTCCTTTTCCGCCGCCGCCCGGAGGACCAGGCGGTGCTCCTTCGTTTCGGGAACCGGTTCGTTTATCCAGCGACAATCCAGGAGCTGCAGATCAAAGTCGCTCTCGTTGGAGAGGTAATCGTAGTAAAGCCCCGCCGCGATCAGGCCCTTTTCGATTTTCTTTTCCACGCCGCCGCCGATTTCCAGGTAAAAGGCCTTTTCGGTGTCCTTATATTCATAGGGATATCCAGTAAGCAGCAGACTCAGGTCGGAATCCCCATCGTATTCTTTGTGGCTGTAATCGGCGCGGACGACGAAGGGCAGGGTAATATCCGGTCTCATATGGTACCGGACCCAGAGATCGGCTCCCGCTGTATAGCCTTCGACGTCTCCGTCCATCGTGGGGCTGAAGGGCTCTCCCTCGCTACTCCGCAGTTTCAACTCGTTATCGGAAGCGAAGATGAAGCCGTAGTGACCGGTGAACAGCACCTCCGCCGGACCGGCATTGGCCTCCACGGACCCCTTGAAGGTTGCCTGCATGTAGGTCGCGTCACAGGGACGCGTGTATAAGTACTTGTCCTGAAAAATATTTGGGTCAAAGTCTGAGTAAAAGTCTGAGTAAATATAATTCCGATAACTGTATGGAATCCCTGGATAATTTCCGTCGATCCTGTTCTCCTCCGACCGGTAGGCGAGTTCGACTTCGCCCCCGAGCTTCACCCGGGGCGACACCGGCACGGCGTACAGGAGCCTCAGGGACAGGTTGCGGAGATCGTTGTCGATTTCATAATCGTCCTGAGTATTATCGTCAGGAAAGACCTGACTGTTAAAGAACTGATCGTTCCCTTCCAGTTCGCCCTGTTTGTTCACGTATTCGAGGAATATGGCCATCCGGCCCTTGGGGAGCGTGAAGGCGGTTCCCAGGGACGCCTGATGCTCCCACTGGTCGCCGTCCGGTGAATAGCTGAAATGATAAGGACTCGGCACTTTCCATTCGTTCTTCCAGTCAGCCTTTTGAATGTCGGTGTACGTCAACCCATAAGACGCGTAGAAATCCGCGCCCGTGCCGTCCGCCAGCGTCGCCGGATGGACGAGGAAATCCGACTCGTCCGCGATCAGTCCCGTGGGGCCTCCCATGCCCGCCATCCTTCCTTCCCAGCCCAGGGCCGCCCCGGCCAGAAGAAACAAACACGCGAAAAATGCAAACGCCCTCAACACCTTTTTCATCTCTAACCTCCTTCTCCTTAATTAAATTTGAGGCAATCCATGCCCCTTCCGATCAACGTCAACACTCGGCCTTTGAAAAGCGAGATTCTTCGCTTCGCTCAGAATGACAACTGGGCAGGACCATTCAAGAAACGCCAACGGCGAAAAAACCATCCCTTCATGTTATTCTGAGCCGTCAGGCGAAGAATCTCGCTTCTTAACATCCTGTTATGATTCGATTCTTCACGGAGTTTATCCTGGAGCGAAGCGAAGGATTCAGAATGACCTCAAACGTCAATCGGGTATTGCGACACCGTTTCCCGCTCCGGCAGGACAGCCTGACCGACTTTTTATGAGTCCATCAAAAAGGCTGAATCCGCAAAAAGTTCGAGAAAATCCTCCCTTTCCGGTTATCCTTTTCTGCGGTGGGAGGTGAAACCCGCCCGTGGGGCATCACCCAAAATGCCCGGAAGGACGCACAAAGCCATAAACCCGCAGCAGCGGATTTTATGCCCGGCGGCCTGTATGGAAGAGAGAACTTGGGGGAATTGAGAGAATTAAAAAGAAAGCATGACCCGGAAGGGTCGAACCGGCGTATCCTTCGCGGTACGCCGGCATCTTGTGGTCTGCGGTCATCTGTGTTCCCCCGGTTTTCCTGATCCATCCATTGTTTCTATGATCGGTCATGCCGCTTTTACCTGGAACAGGTTCAAGCGGGTACGGCTTCCCGGCCGATCCCATCGGCACTCCGAAGCACTTCGGTAATTCCACGATTGAAATCTTTTGTCAAGCGTATTTGTGAGAGCGAATTGCCTCAAATAAGAGGCAACCGGCGAGAAAAGCGTTTTTTATACATTTTCATCAGACCCGGAACACCTTCATGACTTCATCCCCTAAATGGTTGATCACCTTGACGCCGATGCGGCCGGAGGCGGGCTTGTCGAAGGGACGGGACGTGTCGCTGTGAAGCGTCGCCCAGGCCTCTGCGTCGATCTCCGCCTTGAGGGTGGTCTTCAGGGATTTGTACGGGTCCCCGGCGCCGAGAAAATAGGCGTGGCGGACGAAGAAACTCTCCTCGTTGTAGTCCGTGTCGATGAACCAGCAGGCGATCCCCTCGGGGCCGTCGCTCCGCACTTCGCCGGAATTGGGATGGAAGACGTCCACGCCGTTGATCTTTACCCGGAGTTGACCGTCCGGAGCCGGTAGAATGTCGATGTCCGGTTCGCCGAAGATAACGAAAAGATTGCCCTTTCCGGTGTTTTTAAGGTCGTCGGCCATATGCAGATCGGCGTTCATCCGGGCCTTGAGAACCGGGATGCGCCCCAGCCTGCTGAATTCCGACGAATGGGCGTCGTAGTTGAAGGCGCAGGTGACGAGGACGTCAAAATTTGCATCCCCTGCTTCCCTGGCGGCGGCCACCAGATCGGGACGGGAAACGGTGCCGAATTCGGGGCCGATGAAGACGGCGGCGCGCTTTTCCACGCCTTCCCCCTCGCCCTTGTCCTCTCCCGCCGGAGGAGAGGAGACCCTCTTGCCTGCTCCCTCTGTCGCGCCGGAAACGGCGGTGTTCTTTTCCCGGTAACGCCCTTCGGCGCAGATCAGAGCGCCCGGCCAGGGTTCAAGGGAGGTGAAGACGATCCGGTCTTCCTTGTGGGCCTGCTGGACGCCGGAGATTTTGAGATGATCCAGGACCATCCGGACGAAGTCGTGTTCCCCGCCGTAGCCGTCCTTCGGGTCGGCGACGCCGTCGACGGGGTCGCCGTTTTCGTCCATCGTCAGCACCCGGTGAGGCAGGAGGCTTTCTACCGTGAACGGACCGGCCACGCGGACCTTTTTCCGGTCCTCGTAGGGTTTGTCGTAGAGGTATTCGTAATCAGCCCGGGCGGCAATGGAGGCGTCGATGGCTTTCTGCCGGGCGATCCGCTCTTTCCACCAGGCGGCGTGAAGTTTTTTCGCTTCCTCCGGCCACGCCGTTTCGGCTTCGCGGGGGATTTCCCATTCTTCCCAGGGTTTTCTTTCTCCCTCTCCCCCGGCGTGAGAGGGTTGGGGTGAGGGGGATTGACGGCACAACGCGGCGTTCAGTTTTTCCCGGAGCGGTTCCAGCACCGCCTGATATTGCTCCCAGATCACGTCGATTTCGGCGTTGTTGGCGATGGATTTCAGGGTGATGTGGGGAACCCGCTCGTAAACGAAGCCCTGGCGGATGTCGCCCCGGGTGGGGCGTGAGGACGGTACTGTGCCGGTGACCTCGGCCTCCTTCACCTGACCTTCGGTTGAGTCGGACAGGATATAATAAGGATAGCGGGCGCCCATGATTCGGGCCCGAGCCAGGGCGAGGGCCACCCGGGAGGTGTCGATGGTGATCCACCGGCGGCCCCACTGTTCGGCGACGTAGGCGGTCGTGCCGGAGCCGCAGGTGGGATCGAGAACCAGGTCGCCTGGGTCGGTGGCCATGAGGAGGCAACGCTGGACAATCGCCTTGTTTGTTTGAACAATATAGACGGGATCACGTTCTCCATGAAATTCCCAAATATTGTTTAATGGTTCCTGGCCAAAATCGTCTAAATATATGATGCCTCTCACCGTATTCGTGGTTGGACGAAGGCGGTTTGCCCGTTCGACTCTTCGCATTCCAAAATTTGGGTCTAACGTCCAATGACGATTTCTACCCGGATGCTTGTCAGTCCCATTAATCCTATATGCACCAATACGACCCTCTTGAGGATCTTGGCTTACCATAGGGTAATCGTCATTAAGCATTCGATTCAAGGGGTTTGCGATTTGATCATCGGTGGCCTCCTTGATCTCAATGCGGATAAGCCCAGGCAATTCCAGCATGTTGAATCGACTTTTTTCAGAAAATGGATCCTTCTCATGTGTCAACTCTCTAATTTTTAGGGCTTCTCTTCTTTTGCATGACCAAATAATGAAGTCATTCACAGGTTCTGTAATAACAGAAGAAGATTTCTTTTTAATTACAATAGATTGAATGAAGTTGACTTCCCCGAATACCTCATCCATCAGCGCTCGGACCCGGTGGACGTTTTCATCCCCGATCTGGACGAAAATGGAGCCGCTGTCCGTCAGGAGATCCCGGGCCACGGTGAGGCGGTCCCGCAGGTAGGTCAGGTAGGAGTGGATGCCGTCCCGCCAGGTGTCGCGGAAGGCCTTCACCTGTTCCGGCTCCCGGGTGATGTGGCCGGTGTTGCCGTCCTTCACGTCGCGGCTCGTCGTGGACCACTGGAAGTTGGAGTTGAACTTGATGCCGTAGGGGGGATCGAGGTAGATGCACTGCACTTTGCCCCGGAGGCCCTCCCGCTCGGCCAGGGACGCCATGACCTGGAGGCTGTCCCCCAGGATCATGCGGTTCTGCCAGCGGCCGTCGTGCCGGTAGAATTCGGTTTTGGCGTTGCCGTCCGGCAGGCCGTTGAAGTCGGCGAAGAAGTCGAGCTGTCCGGTTTGGGGTTTTTGGCTCGCGGTTTGGCGCAGGAGATCGTCGATTAAGACCTTGGGGTGGACCTTCTCCTGGATGTACAGCGGCGGCGCCTGGACCACCAGGTCCGACCAGTCCTGCTCGTCTTTCCCGCGCCAGAGGAGCTGCGGGTCCAGGTCGCGGTTGCGGGCGTCCTTCTCGTCTTCCAGGCCCGCCGCACCGCGGGCGTAGGCGACCCGGACGGGATTTTCCTCTTCCTTCTGCATCACCGACTGAAATTCGACGGTGGGGATGTTCTTCCGCCGCGCCTCCTCGTGGGTGATCGCCTCGACGGTCTTTTTGCCGTCACTTCCGTTTTTCGCCATGGTTCGATCCTTGATGTCCCTTTTGTCCCTGAAAAGTCCCTTACTCAATCTTAGTGAGCCTGCCGGAAGTCCGATGATCAAGCATGAGCGAGGCATCGGTCAACGATCAGTCAACGACCCGGGCAATTTATAAGGCATTGTTATTATGATGTTACTAATAAATCAGACCCCGCTTTTATCCGCATCAGTCAACGACCCGTCAACGAAATATTCAGGCCCAGAAAGGCAGATATTTTCTTAATTTGATCGCCGAATCCTCGTCATAAAGTTTGATGGCCCCCGATTCAATGGCCTCTCGGATATACCGTGAGGCCATTGATTTGTTGCCGGGTTCAATCCCGAATCTCTCTCTTAAAGTCGTGTTTGTCATGTAATCTCTATTCACATAACGCAAACAGGCATGGAGATAACACGCCCTCACGCGGTCATTTTTATCCATCTTTGTTAAGGGGCGGTGTGCAAAAAGAACCGCCACGGTATTATCTCCGCTGACTTCAAATGCGGGGGCAGGCAACTGATAATACTCGGTTTGGAAAACGACCTTGTCGATCCCACTTCCGCGTTCCTCACAAACCCCGATACGCCTCATGAAAGATGCCAGAGCCTCATTTCGCGAACGCGGAGGCGAATCCAGGAAACGTTCCGTGTTGACCAACGGAATGCCGGGGTTATGTATCTCCATACGATCATTAAAGATTTCAATCATTGGCCCTGCACCGGTGATAAAGAAATCCTGGTGCAGCAAGGCGTTTGCCACCAGTTCACGCACGGCCAGTTCCGGGTACATGGGAACGGTTTTTCTCAAAGCCTGTTCGATAATCTCATTTGTCGGAATCAGACTGTTGATGAATCCGATCAATCCCTCAAAGCCATTTGCATAACCCTTCGTGCCTTCCTGCTCCCGAATCGTTTCTATCCGGCTGTTGCCGTTGTAGGAGATCACCCGCACGGCTTTGCGTTTAAGTACTCGGAAATCACTTAATTTTTTGGATAAAAGGATAGCGCCCAGATTGGTAATATTCCACCTTCCCGTGTCAGACCGTCTGACCAGATCGTCCGCAACCAAGGCGTCAATGATGCCGGCCTTGTTGTCGGGCAAGGGACGTCTCAACAGTTCAAAGTAGGCCGGATAGTCCAGCAACCGGAGTACATCATCCCCTGTCACATTCTCCGCCGCGATCAATGCCTCAAATGGTGTCTGGTCAAAAATGCGCCATAAATCACGCTCTTTCTCAGGGAACTCTTTGAGTTTTTTCTTGTATGAGCCGATGCGGATGAATTCATGTTTTTGAAATTGGACTGGGTGTCGAAAGGCGCGCCCAATTTCCAAAAGCACCACAGAAAAGCCATCCACTTCAAAAGGATAAAAGCGGAAGTGAATTTTGGGAGAAAGCAAATGGAGAAGCCAATTTTCCAAAGCCTCATTGCCAACTTTAGCTGATGCGGGGGAAAAGTTTGTTCCAACGACATCATGCGTTTCGTTTTCAATTCCCCAAATAAGGTAAGCATGTGCCTTGCCACATAGGGCGGCTGAATTGGCCAGGGCAGAAATATACTCGCCGATTTCCAGAGGCTCTGAATTGTCGTGTTTAAACTCCAACCACTCTGTTTCATTGGGCAGCTTTCGTAACTCTTGCAGCAAGCTGATGAGGTATTCGGGGCTACGGTCAGTCGTCATAACTTACCAGAAACTATGAAGAATATTAAAATATGAAGTCAAGTCCATTATTTGATGGCTTCCGCCACCATCTTATTGAATTCCTCTTCAACCCAGGCGGCGAAATCCGCTTCCATGCCGTAGATTTCCGTGAATTCGGCGAAAGCCCAGCGGCCGTATTGCCCCAGGTTATTGACGCCCGGTATCCAGTAGGTGTCCATCGTGGCCTTCTTTTCCTTGGCGTCCTCCCGACGGTAGCCTTTGATTTCGACGATCAGATGCAACGGTTCCTGCGTTCCGTTCTCCAGCAGGACAATGAAATCGGGAAAATAGATCCGCTTTTCGGAGCCGAAGCGATACGGCACCTCCAGGCCCAGGTTGTGGTTCTTGACGTAGGCCCGGATGCGGGGGTGCGCTTCCGCCACGCGGCAGAACTCCGCTTCCCAGTCGCTGTCAAGGATCACCCAGTTGACGTGGCATCGCCGGGCGTCCGTTTCCCAGCGGTCCTGCCGGGAAGTGGTGAAGTTGACGTGCATCGACGAACCGACGGGATTGTAGGCGTCGGGAATGGCTTTGGGTGAATTTCCTGCCCGCGGGGTGGCGGACGGCGTTGATGGTCTGCCAGGCGATCAGCATGGCCATGACGGTCGTCTTGCCCGTGCCGGTGGCCAGTTTCAACGCCAGGCGTTGAAGCTCAGGGTTGGCGTTGTGGTTGGCGCTGCTGAGATGCTCCAGAAATCTTCTTCCGGTCTTCCCTGCGTTCGGTGCCACTTCCGTCAGCCAGATGACAGTTTCCACCGCCTCCACCTGGCAGAAGAACGGCCGGATGCTGTTGAAAAGATGGTGGCGCCAGTGTTGAAGAAGCCGTGCCGTTTCCGGGGTGACCTGCCAGTCGTTCGGATTGGGCAGGGCCCGCCAACGGTCGATATGCTGGCGCAGTTCGTTGATCACGGATGTAGGATCGTATAATTGATCCTGGGTGGAAAGCCCCTTGCCTTCATCGAGGACCAAACTCAACTGCGCGTCTTTCCCCTTGTGTTTCTTGGGCTTGGGTATCGGTGTGATGTAATCGGCGCGGCGGCGATTTTCGATGATGCGTTGCGTCGGCTGGCCCTGAGCATCAAGTTCCCAGTGCCGTTCGGGATAGGTGTACGGAGAGTTGAGAATCGGTCGCTCGAAGAATGGATTATCCACGTTTAGCTTTCCCCCGCTTTCGTTTGACGTGACCATGCGACGGCTGAGATTTCCAGAACAGGTGACAGGGCATGAACCGGCATGGCGTTTCCTCCGTTCCCGTCCGATGAGCCGGTCGCTTACATACCATAATTACGAGGGAAATGCCTATCGATTATTGCTGCCCGGCGGCATCGCCGGGTTTTTCACCGAACAGAGCGGGGTTTTCGCGAAACGCTTCCCGCCAACGCCGGCGCTGGTCATCCGATACCTCTGTCATAAGTGTATTACGGCCTTCCTTTACGAAATGACAGGATGCCATTCCGCTTTTTCGGTTAGTTCCGCAATTTCACCCCGCCGGGGAGAATTCTCATCAGCACGCCGGGGTTTTCCCATTGATAGAGAATCCCCTCCTCCTCCGAAGTGAGAATCCGGTAATGGGCCTCTTCCAGTTGGCCCAGGACAACGTCGCCGTCTTTCTCAATTGTTCCCGGCAGCTTTCCCGCTTCCACCAGGGCCTTGATCTTATGGTGGTCAGGCAGCCAGAAAACCACCCGGTTGCCGACCCGCTCCAGTCGCGCCCAGAAGAACAGGGGACGATCGTCTTCCCCCTGCGTCGGCACGCCGGCGAAGAGGAAATCGTTCCACTGCCGCAGGTAAACGGTTTCGCTGTCCAGATGCGCCCCGTCGCCCGGCTCGTAATTGATCTCCGACACCTGAAGAACGCCCCGGTCCCTGTCCACCACCCTGACGGCAGCCACGGCATCGCTGCCGCCGACCCATTGTCCTTCCCAATCCGATGCTTCCAGGACAAGGGGTTCCCCGCCCAGGGGAGATTCCACATAAACCGACGCGCAGCCCCACAGATTGAACGCCAGGAAAAGGGACAGGATCTGCAAGAGATATCTCATCGTTTTCCTCCTGTTCCATTACGGAGATGTCAGCCGCTTCATGAGGATCTCCCGGACGACCTTGGGATTGGCCTTGCCGCCGGATGCCTGCATGGCCTGGCCGATGAGAAATCCCAGGGCCTTGGAAACGCCGTTATGATAATCCGCGACGGCCGGGGCATTTCCTTCCAGGATCCTGGCGACGATTCCTTCCAGTTCGGAGACGTCGGACACCTGGCCGAAACCGCCCTGGTCGACCACCGTCTTAACCGGCAGGTCCGTCTCGAACAGGCGCACCAGGATCTCCTTCGCTGAATTCGTGTTGACTTCGTTCCGGTCGAGGAGCCCGAGCAGATCGGCAAAACGCGAAGGGGTTATCCTGGATGTGGCGAGCGCTTCCCCCCGTTCCCGTAAAACCGGCATCAGCTGTGTCGTCATCCAGTAGGTCGCCGTCCGGGCGGGCACCGGAAAGGCCATGACCTGCTCGAAATAATCCGCCGTGTCCTTATCGGTACAGAGCTGGGAGGTCTCATCGTCGGAAAGGCCGAACTGCCGGCGGAAACGCTCCGCTTTCTGGGCGGGCATCTCGGGCAGGCGGGAGACCTTGTCCTCCAGCCATTCCCGTGAGATCACGATCGGCGGCACCGACGGATCGGGCACGCAGGGACCGGCGAATTTCTCCCTCATGGCCGTCGTGACCTTCTTGGCGGGATCCCACAGGCGCGTGTGCATGGCCAGTTCCTCCCCTTCGGCCAGGCATGTTTTCTGACGTTCGATCTCGTAGGCAATGGCATCCCCGACGTGACGGATGGAATTCATGTTCTTGACTTCCACCTTCGTGTTCATCTGGTCGCTTCCCTTGGGCCGGATGGAAATGTTCGCATCCACCCGCATGGTCCCGGATTCGAGGCTGCATTCGGAACTCCCGGCATAGCGGATCTGCGTCCGCAGGAGGCGGACGAACTCCATGGCGTCATGGGGGCTGCGTATATCCGGTTCGGTAACGATCTCGATCAGCGGCGCCCCGGCCCGGTTGAAATCGACGAGGCTGACCGGTGTTTTCCCCTCCATTTCATGAATGAGCTTGGCGACATCTTCTTCCATGTGAATGTGATGGATTCGCAGCCGTCTTGGCTGCCCGTCCTCTCCGGTGATGTTCAGCCACCCGTTTCTGGCCAGCGGGTAATGGGCCTGGGACAGCTGGAATCCCTTCGGCAGGTCGGGATAGTAGTACACCTTCTGGTCGAAGGCGCTTTTCTCCTGGATCTCGCAGTTCAGGGCCAGGCAGGCCAGGGTGGCCTTCTCCAGGGCCTCGTATCCGAACTGGGGAATCGCACCGGGCAGCCACAGGCAGATGGGGCAGGTGTTTTTGTTCGGCTCGTCTCCGGGCCGGTTCGGGCAGTCACAGAACATCTTCGTGGGACAGTTGAGTTCCACGTGTATCTCAAGACCGATAACGGCTTCGTAATCCATAATCAATTTGTCCCTTTTTGTTGAGGTATAAGATTTGCCAGGCCGAGCAGGCCGGCATCGCCGAAAGCCGGCCCGATCAGCTGCATCCCGAGGTCCCCCGTCCCGTTCATCAGGAAGCCGGGAAGCTGTAGAGCCGGCAGGCCCGCCACGTTGGCGGGAAGCGTCAGTGTAAAGGCGCGATAGACGTCGGCCACGGTTTCCGCCCGCCTTGCCTCGAAGGACATTCTTTTCGTCGGCAGGATCAGGGCATCAACCCGGTCCAGGAGATCGTTCAGGCCTTTGACCAGGCGGGCCCGGATCCGGCCTGCCTTTTCAAAAATTTCGTAGTTTTCGAACTGGAAGTAGGCCCCCTGGAAGAGGTAGGATTTCACCAGCGTTCCAAACGCCTCTCCCCTCGATTTCAGGTACATGTCATTCCAGTTCTTTGCGCCCTGTGCGCGATGGCCGTACCGGACGCCGTCGTATTTCCCGGCGCTGGAGGAGGCCTCGACGGAACCGACCACGCCGTGGACAACCGGAAACAACTCGAATTCCGGCAGGGACACCTCCGAAACATCGATACCGTAAGCGGCAAGGCGCTCGGTCCCTTTCCGGAAAATCAGTTTTTCGTCATCGGTCAGGATGGCCATCGCTTCCGCGGGAATACCGGCTTTGACGATTCGCGGTGCTTCCCCTTCCTTCGAAAGAAAATCCAACTTACTCCGATCCGACATGGAAAAGTCGCGCTTGTCGGGGCCGGCGATGCTGTCCATCAGCGCGGCGATCGTCCGGGGTGATGAGGAGGCCAGACCGTAGGATTCCATGGAGGGGATCAGGCCGATCAGGCCGAACCGGGAAACAACACCGTAGGTCGGTTTGAAGCCGAAGACGCCGGCCTCGGCGGCCGTGATACGGGACTCACCCAGGAAGTCGGTCAAAATAAGGGCATCCGCCTGGCCTTCCCGCAAAACCGCTTCCCCGCCGTCGTCCCGGAGACCGAAACCCAGTTCGCTCATCCGGCTGCTGCCGACGATGACCCCGCCCTGCGACCGGATTCGCTCGACCACCGTCGCATCTTCCAGGGCCGTGTAGTTTTCCAGGGCTACAGATCCGGCTGTGGTGGGCCAGTCCCGGACGGAAATGTTGGATTGGACGGCGATCTTCGTTCCTGTCAGGGAACCTTCTCCGGTCGCCCTTGGAGCCGGATCCAGGTAGAAAAAATGATTCGACACGCGTTTACTCCTCTCATTCCAGAATGCTGGCGACCTTGAAAAACGTTCCCTTGACGGAAGGGGCGTTTTTCAGCATGTGTCCCGCCTCGGAGAGGCGGGAGGTTTTCGCCAGGGCTTCTTTTCTCATGTGATTCTGCACGGGCAGAACGGAAAACAAGGGTTCCCCGTCCCCGGACTTTTCCGCGACCAGGGCCGCCATTCTTTCCGCCTCCTGCAATGCGGACGCGATCACCGGCCGCTCCTCGCCGCTCAGCGCAATCCGCGAAACCCAGGACAGGCTGTCCAGCAGATCCTGTTTTTCGCCCGCTCCCGGAAGATTATTCTTCGAACCGAGGTTCAGCAGGCTCAGTTCCGCAAGCTGTTCCTCAGCAACTTCCGACGGCGCCTCCGTCAGGGGACAATGGGCGCTGCGGTTCTTCGGGAAAGCAATCACCTCCCGGATCGAAGCGGCACCCAGGATCATGGAAACCACCCGGTCCATGCCCAGGGCAAGGCCGCCGTGCGGCGGGGCTCCGAAATCCAGGGCTTTCAGGAAGAACCCGAACTTGTCCTGAACCTGCCGCTCCGTCAACCCGAGGGCGCGGAAAATCTTGAACTGAAGCTCCCGGTCATGGATACGGATACTGCCGCCGCCCAGTTCCTCGCCGTTCATGACCAGGTCGTAGGCGCGGGAACGCAGTGTCAGCAGTTCTTCCCGGTCAAACGGATCGAAATCGGTCCGGTCGGGGGCCGTAAAGGGATGGTGGTTGGATGTGATCCCCTCTTCGGTGGGCAGAAAGAGGGGGAAATCGGTCACCCAGAGGGGACTGAAGCAATCCGGCGGAATCAGGTCCAGCCGCCGGGCGAGATGGAGCCGCAATTCACCCAGGGCGGACGTGACGATCTCGTACGACGCATCGGCGATCATGATGATGACATCGCCGTTTCCGGCCTTGAAACGTTCCCGGATGGCGACCTGTTCCTCGGTACTGAAAAACTGAACGATATTCGATTCCAGCTTATCGCCATGGACGCGCATCCAGGTCATGCCCTTGGCGCCGAAACTGGGAACGATCTCCTTGGCGTACTCGTTCTGGAGAACATTCTTGCTCAATTTCTCCGACTGGTTCGGAATGTTGATACCCTTGATGCAGCCGCCCCGGTCGATGATCTGCCGGAAAATCCCGTAAGTGGTATTCCGGAAGATATCCGTCGCATCGACAAACCTCAGGCCGAATCGCGTATCGGGCTTGTCCGAACCCATGGTGTCCATGGCTTCCCGCCAGGTCATCCGGGGGAAGGGCCGCGGCAGATCGATGTCGCCCAGGGAAAACATCCGGACGACCAGTTCCTCGATCAGTTCGTACAGGAATTCTTCATCGATGAAGGACGCTTCCAGATCGAGCTGGGTGAACTCCGGCTGGCGGTTCGGACGGAGATCCTCGTCCCGGAAACAGCGGGCAATCTGGAAATACCGCTCCAGGCCGCTGACCATCAGAAGCTGTTTGAATAGCTGGGGAGACTGGGGCAGGGCGTAGAAATTCTTTGGATGGACCCGGCTCGGCACCAGGTAATCCCGCGCCCCTTCCGGGGTGCTCTTGGTCAGGATCGGCGTTTCGACCTCGATAAAGCCACGCTCGTCAAGGAAATCCCGGACACACTTGTTGATCTTGTGCCGTTTGATCAGGTTGCGCTGCATGGAAGGCCGCCGCAGGTCGAGGTAGCGGTATTGAAGCCGCAAATCCTCCATCACGGTCCCGGCGCTTTTCGTCAGACCGGCCACCATGGCTTTTTCCGAGACCTGGAAGGGCAGGGTTTCCGATTGACTGAGAATGGAAAGTTCCCGGGCCGCCACCTCGATCAGGCCGGTTTCCAGGTTGGGATTTTCCGTTCCCGCCATTCTCGCGACGACCTCTCCATTAACCGTAATACAATATTCGCCTTTCAGGGAACCGGCCAAGGCATAGGAATCGCGCGATGTCACGTCGGGACCGAACAGGACCTGGACGATCCCGCTTCGGTCTCTTAAATGGATGAACAGCACATCCCCGTGATCCCGCAGGGCATCCACCCAGCCTTCAAGCCGTACCCGGCGTCCGACATCGGCAAGATCCAGCTCACCGCAATTTGAACGAACCATTTCCATTGTTTCCATCCACCCCTGTGTCATTGTTTTTCAACGTCCGGCAAGCCCCGCCGTGCCGGCGAATCATTCATAGAATCGTCGGTACGTTAGCAAAATGTCCGCCGTGTTTCAAGAAATGAATCCATCTGTCACAACCGGAACACAAGGCGTGTATTTTACGGAGTTTCCGATGCGATATCACCAAGACAGGACTTTTACGAAAAGACAGGGAAGATATGGGCCGACACTTTTCAACGCAACAGCATTGTCTTGAGGAAATCCCATCCAATTCATGAGCGGGGAAATCGGCCGGATCGTTCATTTTGAACGGGAAATCGAACGGCAAAAATGCTACACTCCGCGCAGCAAGCAAACAGAAACGGCCTTGCCGTGCTGCAATCATCTTAAAGGATATCGCCTGTAAGTGATGGAAACGCCTCAGGTCCTTTCGATGGAGATTGGAAAGGTCACCTTTCAGTACCTGCTCTATGATGGAGACGGCCCTGACCTCATTTTCCTCCATGCGACGGGCTTCAATCCCTGGCTGTGGCACCCGATTGCCCGGGAACTCTCCGGCAGGTACCGCATCGTCGCCCCCTTTTTCTGTGACCACCGCGATGCCGATCCCTGGCGGGGCGGCCTGGGCTGGAACATTCTGGCCCGGGACCTGGCCGGGCTATGCCGGCACCTGAGGATCGAAAAGCCTTACATGATCGGCCATTCCATGGGTGGTGCGGTCTGTGTCCTGGCCCACGGCCTCATACCGGACCTGGCCGAAAAAATGATCCTGATCGAACCCATCTTGCTCCCGGAGAAGAGGTACCTGAACCCCCTGCCCCTGGACGAGCATCCCCTGGCCGCCAAGGCCATCAGGCGAAAAAACGCCTGGCACAATCCGGATCACGCGAAAAATTACTTCCGGTCAAAGGCCCTGTTCCGCAACTGGGACCGGGAAATGCTCGACCTTTATGTAAAATACGGTCTGTCCGCCGATCCGGACGGAACGCTGAAGCTGACCTGTTCTCCCAGGGGGGAAGCGGCCATCTTCATGGGCGGCTCGGCGGAGAATCCCTGGCCTTTGCTGCCCGGAATCGCCTGTCCGGTGCTGGTTCTGGAAGGGGAAAACAGCGAAAGCCTGGCCATCATGAATTTCAGAAAAGTGGCCGCGGCTTTGCCCCGGGGAGAACATCGGGTCATTTCCGGCGCGGGCCATCTGATCCCCATGGAAATGCCCGGACAAACACTTGAAATCATCAAAGACTACTTCGGTTCGCCGTAATAAGTCCCGATTGTTCAAAAGGGAGCGTTCGCTCCTCGAACCTCACCGGTCATGCAGCAGAAAATTTGCGGCGCCGGAAGGACAGCAAAATAAATATTGCACTTCCCATGATTGAGGATTAAATTCTTGGGGTGTGTTTTCCATGATCTATGTCTTCAGTTCTTTGTTGACCCCTTCTCTTACACTTTTCATTGAAAAAGTTAATTCCACGCTCGGGAGTTTGACCATTTACACATCTTGAGCGGGGAAGGCTCTTTGACGGCTTTGTTTTGTGTATCCAGGACAAACCAATGCATCCGGCAATATTGCCGGCAACGTTTTTTCCGGAAAGGAGGAAAAGTTATGGAAGATCATGTAATGAAGGGAAAAATGTCAACCCCCATATCCCGTCGTTCCCTGCTGAAAGGAAGTGTTGCTCTCGGAGTCCTTGCCTCCTCAGGGGGGCTTGCCTTGAACCTGGCGGCGCCGGGCTCGGTAGAGGCCGGAACGAAGGTGATGCCCAAAAAGTGGGATGAAACGATCGATGTGGTCGTCGTCGGTTCGGGTTTTGCCGGTCTTGCCGCCGCGGCGGAGGCGAGCGCCCGGGGCAGCAAGGTCGTCATCCTGGAAAAAATGCCGACTTATGGAGGCAATTCGATTATCAACGGAGGCGAATACAATTCATGGGATGACAAATATCATTTCCGTGAAAAATTCAAACTGGGAGACGACAGTGCGGAACTGCATAAGCAGGACACCTTGAAAGGCGGCGACTTCTACGGGTTTCCGGAGCTGGTCGAAGTTCTCGTAAATGGGGCGACTCCCGCCCTGAACTGGATGCTGGACAACGGCGGTCTGAAATTAAGAGAAATACTGAACCGGACGGGAGGACACACGGCTTATCGAACCCACACCTGCGTCGAGGGCGTCGGCCGTTGCTACACAGAGGCCCTGAGAAAGATCGCCGAGGGAAAGGGAGCCAAGATTCGCCTCAACACGAAAGTAACCTGGATTTGGCGGAAAGATGCCGATCCCAAGAGTCCCGTCGAGGGTGTGGAGGTCATGACCGGCAAGAAAACAAGGAACATCAAAATCGGCAAAGCCCTGATCCTCGCCTCCGGCGGCTTCGGCCGGGACATCAAGATGCGGCAGTCTTTCAATCCGAGCATCGTGCCCGAATTGAACTGCACCAACCAGCCGGGCGCAACGGGAGAAATGATCCGCTACGCCCAGGCCGTCGGCGCCGATGCCCTGCAGCTTGCATTCATTCAGCTCTATCCCTATGCGGCACCCGACACGGGCATCCTCGATTCGCCGGCGGTTTATCCCTTCCGCGGCCCCGGTTACGGCATTGTCTACGTGAACAAGCTGGGCAAGCGATTCGTCAACGAAATGGAACGACGTGACGTCGTTTCCATGGCCCAGATCAAAACCGGCATGAAACCGACCTATTCCATTTTCAACGAAGCCATGATTCCCAAAATGGGAACGAAAGAAGAGGTGGAAAAAGGAATGGCCAAAGGCCGCTTCGTCAAGGCCGACACGATTGCCGAACTGGCCGGGAAGTTGGGTATTCCCGCGAACACGCTGGTGGAAACCATCAAGATCCACAACAGGTATATGGCGGAAGGCAAGGATCCCGATTTCGGCCGTCAGTTTACGAAGGTCATGATCCCCCTGGAGGAGGGACGCTTCTACGCCATTGCCCAGTGGCCCGCCGTGCACCACACCATGGGAGGTCTCCGCATCAACAAGGAGGCCCAGGTCATCGATATCTGGGGCAGCCCCATTCCCCGGCTCTATGCAGCGGGCGAGGTGACGGGCGGCATCCACGGTGCGAACCGTCTGGGAGGCAACGCCATTCCGGACTGCATTGTCTTCGGGCGGGTTGCCGGAACCAACGGAGGCAAGGGATAAACGATTTTCATGCACAGGAGGGAGGGATTCTGCCCGATCGCCGTACAGCGTCCCTCCTTCAAAAACGATGAAGCGCTGAAAAGCCGGCCAATCGGTCATGCCGGGTTTGGAATAAGGAAGAGATTCTTCGGCTGACGCCTCAGAATGACATTGCGACACAGCCTCACCGATCCGGCATCCATGACTGATTGAAAAAAAGCTTCCTTGTCACGCTTTACTTGCATGGAATGACTGAATGGACGTTTATTCGACTTTTAACGGGGCCGTCAAAAATGGTTGCCGTAGAAAGGGATAATCTATGCAGAGAAAATGGCTGATGTTATGGATCTTACTCGCTCTTATCACCGTGGTTTGCCTGCCGGTGATCGAGCGTACGGAAGCGGCAAAGGCGAAAGGGGAACCGGCCCAAACAGCGGGGAAGGAAAAATCCTGCACGGTCTGTCATGCGGATTTCAAAACCGTTCTGCCGGAGACGCATCCCCCGGTCAAGGGAGACACACTGAGCGCCTGCCTGGAATGCCACGCTCCGGGAGAAAGGGGCAAGGCCGAGCCGAATAAATTTGCGGCGCGTCTGCATCTGGCCCATCTGAAAAGTCAGGTCAAGGCGGATTGCCTGGAATGCCATACCTGGCAACCCGGGAAAAGTTTCGGTCTCGTGGGAACCACCGACTCTTACGGAGCCCCCTCCGAGGAGGACATGAACCTGATGAAAAGGATGTTCACCTCTGCGGCGGAATCCGCCAATCTCGACGCCCGTCATGTGTCGAAGGACATCACCTGCGACGGATGCCACGGCAAGGACCTCCCCAGGGAGGAAGATACGGTGGAAAACGCCAAGTGCCTGGAATGCCATGGCCCCATGGACGAGCTGGCAGCCAAAACGGCTCCCAAGGATTTCCCCGACCGGAACCCCCACAAATCCCATCTGGGAGAAATCAACTGCACGGTTTGTCATTCCGGGCACGCCGAGTCGAAGGTTTACTGTCTGGAATGCCATCCGACATTCGACATGAAAATGAAGTGAATTCCCGGACGTCCCGGCATCAGCATGGAACGAAACGCAAAGGGGGCTCAGAAAATAAATCTGAAGCCCCTTTTCCCTAAGAATTCAATTTCAATCAGGCAACCGGGATTGACTCTGTCGTCCATCAGTCATTGAAAATCATTTTCAACTCGAAAACACCGGCAATCATCCTCTTTTCTATCGTAAAACCGGCTTTTTCAAAAGTATGGAGCATGGGTTGATTGTTCGCCAGGACTTCAGCGGTGAAACCCAATAAACCCTGCCGCTTGGCGAGATAGGTGATGTAGGATAGAAGCATGGTTCCTATCCCCTTTCTTTGGTAATCATCCCTGACGGCGAATGCGACTTCTGCGGTATGGATTGTTTCGTCAACGTAATATCTGCCGACGCCGACGATCTCCTCGTATTCCTCGTGTTCCATGATGCCCAATATCGCCATTTCTTTCGTGTAATCAATAACGACATACTGCTGCAGCTGCTCGTGAGGTATATCGGTGCGTTTTGAGATGAAACGACGATACATGCTTTCTTCAGACAATGAATAAAGAAAATCCTTCAGCAACGGCTCGTCCGTAAATTTGATCGGCCGCAAAAATAATTGAATCCCGGAGGGAAGGGTCCGGTGTATTTCCAAATGTTCCGGATATTCACCCCGTTTACCAGGAATGAACACCTGATCACGAAAAATCAACCCGCGCTTCTTGGCTTCCTCAATCAGCCAGGGGCGAAAATTGGGGTGAGCAATGGAGATTAACGCCATTGCCCGTTCCCTGACGTTTTTACCATGCAGATAGGCAATACCGTATTCCGTAACGACATAGCGCACATCGCCACGGTTAAGCGTTACACCGGCGGATTCTTTCAGGCATGGAACGATTCGGCAAATGGTGTCGTTTTCCGTTGTGGATTGCATGGCAAGAATGGTTTTCCCGTTTCGGGCCAGGAGGGCCCCCCGCATAAAGTCGTAATGTCCGCCGATTCCACTGTAAAAAACATTCCCGATGGATTCCGAAGTCGCCTGCCCGGAAAGATCGATTTCCAGGGCACTGTTGATGGCAACCATGTTTTCATGTCGAGCGATGACCACGGGATTATTGGTATAACCAATCGTCCTGAATACGACGGAAGGGTTGTCATCAAGGAACTCGTAGAGTTCTCGCGTGCCCATCGCAAACGAGGCGATGGTCGCGCCCCGGTTCAAAGTTTTCCGCGAATTGTCAACGGCACCGCTTTTAATGAGTTCCATAAGACCGTCGCTGATCATTTCCGTGTGTATACCCAGGTGTTTCTTGCCATGAAGATTGGAAACGACGGCATTGGGCAAATTTCCATAACCTACCTGAATCGTGTCTCCATCACGGATAAGCCGTGCAACGTAATTTCCGATAAGCTCGGCCGTCTCCGTTGAAATGGTTCCCTTGATTTCCAGCAGGGGCTCATCGTGAGGAACGATGAATGTGACATCCTTGATGTGGATGAAGCCATCGCCGTGTATGCGGGGCATTTCTGAATTGGCCTGCGCGATGACGACAGACGCCTTTTCCATGGCAGTCTTGACGATATCAACGCTCACGCCCAGACTCATGTAACCGTGATCGTCGGGATAGGAGGTTTGTATAAGGGCGACATCGACATGGACACTCCCCGTATTCATAAGTGCCGGAACATCCGACAGTGAAACCGGTGTATAATCCGAAAGGCCGGAGTTAACGGATGCCCTTGTATTATCCCCGATAAAAAATGAGTTGTGACGGAAATTATGCTTAAATTTCACATCCGTATAAGGGGCGATCCCAAACGAGTAAATCTGTATGATTTCGGTATCGAAGAAGGCCTTGGGGTTGTTCTCGACATATTGAACCAGAGAACTGACCAGATATTGGGGTTCCCCGCAACCGGAGGCGACAAAAATATAATCTCCTCGATGGATATGACGGAAAACATTTTCCTCATCCGCGAATTTCTCCGGATATATTTTTTTCCATCTCTCGAGAGCGGCCATTTCTTTTTCTCCATTCGCTTCGAAAAAGCTTAAAGGGAATCATACAAATAACGCTTGTCACATCCGGATCGTGCAGATGCCGCAATGGAAACGGCCTTGCCTTTTCTGGATTGCCTTCCAGCTCCCGATTTTCAAATCCGTTTCTCTGCCTCAATGGTTTGACGACCGGTCGACGCGATCCCCCGGGAAACCAGCGATTCCTCCCTTACCCGGAGTTACGGGGATATAATGCAGCCCAGATCAACATGTTCCTGGATCAACCTTGTAATCGTTGCAATTTTATCCGTCTCCTCTCCCGTCGGCAGGGGTTCCAGGAGATCAATCTGCTCGGAAACCCGGCGGATATTTGCTGAAACAATCAGCAGAGGCGTCCGTTGTTCATTGGATCGGGAGATTAAATTGGTCGCAGGTACAATCCCGTCCGTAAGGATGATCGCAGTGGCATGATTTTCCAGGGCGGCGACAATGATGTCACTCCGGTCCCCACTCGTCACGACGACACTTTCCCCGCTCCGGAAAAGGGGATCTTTCAAGGCAACTTCAACGGACATCGGGGCATAAAATACATCTTTCACCTTCTGATCCAGGTCACCCTCTCCGGCAATGATCTTGGCAAAAAGATGGTCGCTGAGAGATCTCAGGGAAAAATATCTTAAGGTACGCTCATAGGGGATGACACCATAAACGGGGATACCTGATTCGCAAATCCTTGGCAGACAAATATTTTTGAATTCGTCATAATCCGTCACTTTATTGATGATGACGCCCGCTTTTGCAATGTTCTCCAGCCTGATATACTTTTCCAGAAACGTGATGTCATCGAGGATGGTTTCTTCACTGCCGCTCAGCACGACCAGCAATTGCCCGGCGACATCCTCTGCCAGCGATATGGCATCGAGATGGACGGCACTGCCGTAGGTGATATCTTTTCCGGTTTCGATGAACGTGATTTCCTTCCCGTTTCCAATTCTTGACAAGCTCTCCAGCAATTTTTTCTTTGTCCCCTCCTCATCGAGCATGTACAGGAGCTTCGAATGATGGAACCCGATACTCATATCTTCAGGATTGTCGGTAAGACCGAGCAGGTTCGTCAAAAGTGCCGCATCGTAATCCCAAAGCCTTTTTTTACGATAAACCAGCCGATCACCGAATGGTTTTATATAACCCGCTTTTTTTCGTAAAACCTCTGCAATGCCGATAATGATCGTGGTTTTCCCTGCATTCCGGCGCATGGATGTGATAACCAGATTCATGATCTTACCTCGTCTTCTATTTTGGATAGAATGATCCTGACGTCAACCGCCTTTGCCCCCATACCCTGTTCATAAACGACAAGGGGATTGATTTCGATGTCGGAAATTTCAGGGCATTTCCGGATGATCGCTCCAAGTTTGATGATCGTATCGACCAGGGTGTCAATATCGCGCTTGGGCTCGCCCCTTACCCCCAGAAGCAACGGATAGGAACGGAGTTCCGTGATCATGTCCATAACTTCCTCCCGGCACAAGGGCAGCGCCCGGAACGAAACGTCTTTCAGGACTTCAACGTAAATTCCTCCCAGGCCGGCCATCACGATGGGACCGAAAGCGGAATCATACCTGGCCCCTACAATCATTTCCGTCCCGGGCAAGACCATCTCCGATATCATGACACCTTCAATGTGAGCCTGGGGCATACGGATCCGACAATTCTTCAGGATGGCACCGTATGCATCAATGACTTCCTGCCTGGATTCCAAGTCCAGAGCAACACCGCCCACATCACTTTTATGGAGAATATCTTTGGAAACCACCTTCATCGCAACGGGATAACCGATTTCCTCAGCCCGGTCAATGGCGTCCTGGAGAGCGGCCGCCTGCATACTCCGAGGAACGTATATCCCCGAGACTTTCACCACGTCATTCGCCTCATGGGACATCAGGGCCAGGCGATGCTCCTTCCGTGCACCATGCAAGACCTCTTTGACGGCCTTCGTATCGATCTCCATGTCAGCAACACGGTACTGACCGCGTTCCTTGGCACGGTGGTACTTGTACATTGCTCCCAAGGCGGACACGGCTTCATAAACATCATCCGAAATCGGGATGCCCTTTTGTTGCGCCAGGAGTCGGTAATTCATCGTATCCACACCACCAAGAAGTGTGAAGATGATGGGCTTCTTCGCCTTCCTGTATGCCTGGTAACCGGGTTCTATCGCCTCTGCGAGAATTTCTGCTGAAAACCGTGAAGTCTCGCAATAAAGTCCGACAACGGAGTGAATCTTCTCATGGGCGAGAGCGGCCTTAAAGGCCTGACGGTAATTGTCAACGGTGGCCTGGCCCGTAATGTCAACCGGATTTTTCGTAGAGCCGAAGGCAGGGATCAGTGAAGAAAAAGTTTTTCCCAGACTTTCCAGGTCATCGTAAAGTTTGACGCCGTATTTTTCGCAGGCGTCTGTCGCCAAAACACCGGCGCCGCCGCCGTTTGTGATGATGACAACATTTTCACCCCTCGGCAAAGGATTCCCGACCAGGTATTTGCACCATACGAAGGCTTCCCTTATACTTTCAGCCCTCACCGCACCACACTGCCTCATCACGTGATCAAAAACCTCGTCGGAACCCGCCAGCGCACCCGTGTGGGAAGCGGCCGCAATGGCGCCCCTTTTCGACCGGCCCGCCTTAATGAAGATAACGGGTTTGGTGCTGACGATTTCCTCGATGCATTGAACCAGTTTATCGCCGTTTTTGATTCCTTCGACATAAAGAAGGATAACGCGGGTTTCTTCATGGGTCTCAAGATAAGACAACAAGTCCGCTTCATCGATGTCCGACTTGTTGCCGACAGAAATAATGGCCGAAAGACCGAGTTTCGACACGGCCGCCTGACCGATCATCGCAAGTCCCAGGGCTCCGCTTTGAGTGATGATGCCCAGGTTTCCCCCCGAGATTTTTCCGGGTGAAAATGTGGCATTCAGGCTGACCGAAGAGGAATAAAGACCAAAAATGTTCGGCCCTACGATGCGCATTCCCTGTTTCTTTGCTTGATGAACGATCCTTTGTTCCTCAAGGATGTTTCCGACTTCGGAAAATCCGGAGGTAACAATTAGTCCGTATTTCACCCCTTTTTCAGAACATTCCCTGACGACCTCGAAGACACGGGGAGAAGGAACGGCAATACAGGCGACATCAATCGAATCCCGGACGTCGCTTACCGTTTTATAGGCGGTCATCCCTTCTATTGTGCCGCCTCTCGGGCTGATCGGGTAGACCCGGCCCGGATAGCCGCCGTCGATGATATTTCTCAGGATTGCATTGCCGATTTTACTCCGGTCGGGCGTGGCACCAATAACGGCAATCGATCCGGGCTCGAAGAGGAAACGAATGTCGGGATTCATTGTCCTTGCCATCATTTATTCCGCAAACATTTTTGAAAGAGAGAATTGATGGATTACCCTGAACGCTTTCTTAAAGAAGAAACATCAAGAGGGAGCCTGTGAGCCGATCGAGACAAGGAAAGAAAGGGAGGTGGTGAAACGAACACGAACTTTGGGTTAACGAACCTGTAAAGAGCCTCTGTATTCCGAGAAACCCGGGCAACGGAAATCTCTCTTGATACCGGATTCAGCGCTTTCGCCCAGGATGACATTCAGAACGTTTCCCGGCTTTTTTACCAGTCCAAGCGAAGGACTCAGAATGACCTCGAATGTAAATTCGGTATTGCGACACGGCCTCCGAATCCGGCATGACGTTTTGAATATTGCCTGCCGATGTCATAATTCCCATCTAATTAAACCGGTTATGAATTTTACCATGTTTTCCGGATATTTCTACGTTTATTTAGGCGAAATTTTGCCGAGGCAATATTGTATAGGAATATCGTATACCTGGTCATGGAATGACTCCTCCCAAGCTCCGCGACGGGCAAGGTTATATTCGGCAAAAACAGTTGAGAAACCTCGTTGATTCAGATAGATATGTATTGTGAAGGCACATATCAAAACCAAACCAACGAGGTTATTTGCATGATAGAA
>Ga0228535_1000561_pt1 | contig 97095 bp, 87 predicted proteins | sample SJ1metagenome_FD_168457 | JGI IMG/M metagenome (GOLD analysis project Ga0228535, IMG submission 168457) | Enriched culture of PCE-dechlorinating microbial communities from Ithaca, New York, USA - SJ1 | ecosystem: Engineered > Modeled > Simulated communities (microbial... > Unclassified | place...
GATTCCCTGGAACTACCGGGACACGCTCGCCAAACAGGTGGCCCCCCAACCCATCTGATCCCCGGCCCCATGGTCGCGGGTCGCCTTCAAAATTTCAGATTTTGCAGGTGCGCCGAAAGGACACAGTCGCTCCTCTCTCCGCCGGCACCCGGCAAAGCGACAAACGCTCCTGCTTCCGGCCGGAGGCCGGGCTGCGTTCATCTGCGTTCATCTGCGGTTTCAACCCGTCAAAACCGGTCCGCCATCGATTTCTTCTTGCCGCCGGAAGAAGGAGAGTGTGTGGAACCGCTGATAAACGCTGATGAACGCTGTTGGAGAAGAGACAAGAGGTGCTGGGGTTCGGGGCCTCCGAAGAACGGGACGGTGGCGGGCAACTTGATCGCACGGGAGGCGTGCGCTGCACCCTTGGTGCTGGTGGCTCCAACGCGGTAAACTCCCGCCGGGCCCGGCCCAATCCGGATGGGTCCGCTCCTTCCGCGTCGAACGGGACGTCAGGATCGCAAAGGTTCACGGGTCTTCGTTTTGCGAGATTCTGTATTCAGCGTGTGTGGGGCGATGGTCCCGCCGGGGCAAGAGGGTCCGAAGACCGCGTGAACGGCGCTTCTGGCTGTCTCACGATTGTGCGAAACGAAGCCAATTAGGGGATCGGGACGGACTGCCCGTGACGCCGAGGTTCCCGGATTCCGTCGCTCGATTGGGTTCGTTTGGTGCGAGCGGGCTAGCGGATCAGCTTGATGATCTCCTGGAGGTCGTTGGGGGCCTCGATGGGCGGGTTGCTGAACGGGCCCTGGCGGTCCTTGTGGTAGTTGACCGTGACGTTGGGGTCCTTGAGCGTGTGGCCGGTCAGGACGCAGGCGACGCGGGCGTCCTTGGCGATGGTGCCGTCCGCGACGAGGTGCGCCAGGCCTGCGACCGTGGCCGCCGAGGCGGGCTCGCAGCCCAGGCCGAACTTGCCGATCAGGGCCTTGGCGTCGCAGATCTGGGCGTCGGTGACGGCGCGGACGATGCCTTGCGTGACGTCGATCGCACGGAGGCACTTCTTGAGGTTCACCGGCCGGCTGATCTCGATGGCCGAGGCGCAGGTGTGCGGCGAGAAGTGGCGGGCCGTGAGGTCCGCGTAGTAGTCGTCGATGATCTTCTGGTCCACGTGGCCGCCATTCCAGGCGAGCTTCTTGTTGTTGACCAGGTCCGTGAGCGTGTCGGCGCCGGTGGCGTTGATGATCGCCATGCGCGGGACGCGGTCGATCAGGCCGAGCTGCTTGAGCTCGGCGAACGCCTTGCCGAAGGCGCTGGAGTTGCCGAGGTTGCCGCCGGGGACGACGATCCAGTCGGGGACCTGCCAGCCGAGGGCCTCGATGATCCGGAACATGATCGTCTTCTGGCCTTCGAGCCGGAAGGGGTTGAGCGAGTTGAGCAGGTAGAGCCCCAGTTCGGTGCAGACGTCCTGGACCTGCTTCATGCAATCGTCGAAGTCGCCCTGGATCTGGACGGTCTGGGCGCCGTAGTCCATGGCCTGGCTGAGCTTGCCGAAGGCGATCCGGCCGGAGCCGATGAAGACCGTGCACTTGAGCCCGCAGCTTTGGGCGTACAACGCGACCGAGGCGGAGGTGTTGCCGGTCGAGGCGCAGGCGCAGCTCTTGGCGCCCACCATCTTGGCGTGGCTGAACGCGGCGGTCATGCCGTTGTCCTTGAAGGAGCCCGAGGGGTTGAGCCCTTCGTACTGTAGGAACAGGCAGTCGGGCTTCATGCCCAGATGCTGGGCGATGGCACAGTTCTGCTGGAGGATGGTCTGGCCTTCGCCGATCGTGATCTTGTGTTCGTTGGAGCAGAAGTCCAGCAGCTCGCGGAACCGCCAGACGCCGGAGAAGTCCAGGGGCTTGTTCCGCGTGGCCCATCGCTTGCCGAAGTAGGCCAGCTTCGTGGGGACTGGGATCTTGTCCCAGTTGTACTGGATATCGAGCAGATCTCCGCACTGGGGACACTTGAAGAACGACTCCTTGCAGTCGAACTCGGCCCCGCAGCCGGGATTGATGCACTTCTGAAACGCCGCACTCTTGGTCGCCATGCCGTAAGCTCCTTAAGGACCCATTTGCCGGGGAGAATTATAGAGGATAGGCCCGCTTTCCGCAAACCCATCTCGGCCGCACAACGGCTGCTGGACGGCATGAACGGTGTGGACTTCGTAGACGCCGCGGATCGGCCGCCGTGGGTGCGGCCGGGCTTCGTCGAGGTCGGTTCCCTCCTGGATCTGGGTCACTGGGAGGCCGAGGGGGGGCGAAGGGGCTCCTAGGCAACATAACTGAGGACTTCCAGCTCGGTTGTTCTGTCGATCCCGCGCAGGATACGATCGACTTTCTCCATCACCGGATCTTCGATCAGGTACTCGCCGCAATTGGCGCACTGTAGAACAGGAAGCCCTTTGATGATGACGATAGATTGGTCGTCCACCTTGAAAGGCAGATTGGTAACCAGGTTCTGGAGTTCGCAGCCGCAGTTGTGACAAGTCATGATCATCTCCTTGTCCTGAAATCCTCTTGCCATTTTCCCGGACTTGGTCGGTACGCAGTGACGATCACTACGCTGTTGCCCGGAACGTCGACTGCCACGTGGATGTGGAAGACCTCGCCCCCATACTTCGCATACACCAGACAGCTTGGCAAGTACTTGTCGTCAGGGTATTCCTCTATGATCTCATAACTCTCCGTCGAACCAAGAATGGCCTCACGAGGTATGAACCGCCCCTTCAGTCGCATATTGACGTGATACGTCCACCGTATCCGCCGGTGTCTCACACAGTCCCTTACGAAGGTCAGAGTCTCGTGCACCATTGTCTGCTGGGCCTCAGAATAGCCATGAATCCCGAATACTCCATGCCATCGGAATCGCACATGGAACTCGCGTCTTGAATTCTCTATGATGGTATCCGATTGGCGTCAGGCCGTCAATTGCCCGCACGCCCGGGCGCTCTCCAACCACATCGCCGGACAGACTCGGCACTACTTTGGCTGCGGTTCGTCCGGACGGGTCTCTTCCTGGATCTGCGTCAGTTGCAGGCCGAGGCGGTCGAGGCGCTTCTGGCCGTCGTCGTACTTGCCCCAGGCGTTGCGGAGGTGCGTGCCGAGGGTGTCCCAGGAGGCGACGAACTCCGCGAAGGAGCTGTTGAGCCGGCCGAGGTTCCTGCGGATCTCCGCGGCCTTCTGCTCGATCTGCAGGCCGTGAAGACCCATCGCGACCGTCATGAGATACGCGTACAGCAGGTTCGGCGAGACCGGAATCACCTTCTTCTCCAGGCAGTAGGCCAAGAGGTTCTGCGAGTCGCCGTCGCACTGGATCACCGTCTCGTAGTAGACGTTCTCCGCGGGGATGTACATCAGCGCGAAGTCCAGCGTGCCCTCGACCGGTCGGATGTAGTCGCCCGCGATCTTGTCCACGTGGGCCGTCACGTCGCGGATGAACTGCCGACGGAGCTTGGGCCGCTCGCCGTCGTCTGTGCCGCTCGCGATCCGCTCGAAACTCGGCAGCGGGAACTTCGCGTCGATCCCGACGGCAAAGCCGGTCATCTGGACCAAGGCATCGACGATCCGACCGTCCTTGAACGCATGCTGGCAACGGTAACTCCCCTGGGGCAACGCTTGGGCCAGCAGGTTCTCCAGCGACCATTCGCCGATCTGGCCGCGGAGCTTGGGACTGGCGAGGATGTCCTGGAGCCGCTTGACGTCGGCGCCGAGCCGGAGCATCTGCTTGTTCGTGCCCTGAAGCTCGCCGATCTGGGCGTTGAGCTGCTGGAGGATCTGCTGATTCGAGTGGAGGCTCTGGGTCAACGTGCTCTGCCCGGCCTGGAGCGAGCCGCTGAGCGTCTGCGAGGTCTTGTCCTGTGCGGCCTTGAGAGCGTCAAGCTGCTGCTGGAGCAGCGCAATCCCCGCGACCTGCCCGGCGACCTCCCGCCGAGCCGCCATGCTGGAAGCGACCAGCCAGCCCACCAGCGCCAGCACAACCAGCACCAAGAACACAACAACAGCAACCAACCCTTGCAGCATCAGGAGATCCCCACAGAATCATCAACAACCGGATTCTACGCGATTCGGCGACGTTCGTCAAAGGCGGCGGATTACGGAGGCGGAACGCCCTCGCCACGTGGTTCCACTACGACCTGGACGCCATCTGCGAAGATCTCCGAAAACGCGAGAAGGCCTCCGGCCGGCCAACCGCCTCCCTGCCCCCCAAGCGGAAGCGGCGGACTGATCCGGATTCCGGCGCAAGCGCCGGGAGTTTGACGCTTTGAGGCCACCAGCAAAGCGGGTGCTTCGCACGCCTCCCCCACGAGCCGAACAGCCTGCACAATCCCGAGCGAACGTCTCGCTCGCGTTCCGCACCGGAGGCCCTAAAGCGAAAAACTCCCCCGCCCGGCCGACTTGGCCAAGCCTTCGCCGAAGCCCCTTGTTCTAGAAAAAGGTACCGGACACCGTCCCATTCCCTTGCCGTTCCCACCATCCGACCCTACAATCGAGATGTGGACGAAGGGTTCGTGTAGTACGGCTGATTAGAAGGGACATGGTTCGCTCGTAGTCGACAGCCGGTGTTTGAGATCACGTGGAGAGCTTGAATCGAAAGCGTACCTGATGCCGCTGAGTTCTGAGGCTATGCAGCAACTCTCGGATGGGATGTTACAGGCAGTGCGATGGAGCCAATGGGACTATACGTCAAGAGCGAGTTCATATCGCGATTGTCGCGTGAAGAATACATTCTGCTCCTTCAGTTGTGTCGCATCATCAATTCTCTTGAGACTTGGCTGCGATTTCACCACGTGGTAGGCAAGGAATCCAATGAATTGTTCGCCTTCAGGAACCGAATTGAACCGCATTTCGTGTCGATCAGTCTCTACAAAGAAGCAGTAAAAGAGTTCTGCCATGGGCTTGCCGACGGTCTCTTGACCATGGGTCTTTCGCCAACTGTTACACAGGAGATTTCGGAATACAAGGCATGGCTGGATAAATGGAAAGATGATGACTACTTGCGGGTTGTTGATAGGGTGCGAAACGATCTGAGATTCCACATGAGGTCGTCAATATATGACAGGTCTGTCAGAGATGGTGAGGTAAGCGAAGATCTCCTGATCGGCTACGCCATCGGAGAACGCTACATGGATTTTCTGTATATGGAGCCATACCCTCATGAGTTCTCGCACGTTGCCGAGATTGTGCCTGACAGTGTTGCCATTGGACAGGACAAGATAGCTTGGGTTCTGAACAGGTCAACAGAGGAGACTGACAGGTTTTTGGGAGTGCTGAGAGACGCACTACGTGAAATCTTGAAGGGCAACACGTACAAGAAGCGCGTCGACATGTAGATGGACGGCGGGCGGGGAACGGGACGGGTTCAGATACATTTTGTGGAGAAGATCTGCCTTGATCCCGTGGTAGTGACTCTCAAGAGTTGAAACGGATTTTCCATATCAGCGTCTGGTCGGACCATGGAGTGTTCGCGAACAGAGCCTTGGGACCGGACGAAAGAGTGTGTTTGGGGCATGATGGGGTACCGGCAGGACTGCCGGAGGGTGGGCCCGAGTCGGTCCTCTCTCCGCTGGCACCCTGCAAAGCGATAAACGCGCTTGGTTTCGGCCGGAGGCCGGAATGGGTGAAGCCGGGCGTTGGCGTTGATGATCTATGATTGAGGGCTGATGATTGTCCGGAGGCCGGCGTTCCCTGGCGGCCCCAGCCGGGGGCAAAGGGCGGAGGCGACTGGGCTGCCTCTTCTCGCTTCGGGCGTTTCTTGCGGCTATAATGGCTCCCGTCCGGACGTGAATCATCCGGCCGTGGAGATGCGGGATCGGGTTTGGGAGGCCGACAAGCCGTCGAGAAGCCGGACCTTCCAGCGGCTTTCTTTCCCGTCCACGGACAGGGAGATCTCGGCGTCCGAGGGCGGATGGTCGATCGAGGTGTCCAGGACCACGTAATCCGGACCGAGGCGGCCGATGCTTATCTTGTGACCATTCACCGACAGGTGCATCTGCACGTCAGCGGAATGGCTCGGTATTTTCTGCTCCACGGTGTCCAACGTCGTAACAAGATGGTAACATCTCGCGTGTACGAATACACCGTTCGAAACGATTGACTCAGAACAATCGAATGACAGGAGCATGGTTATGAACAACAAGCAGATGGCAACCGCAGGGTTTCTTGTGCTCAGCCTGCTTCTTGCCGGTTGCGCTCAGGTCACCACTCGCATCAGACAGGAAGACGGAACGTATCGCACCTCAAAACGCCTGGTCTTCCGCTCCGATCTGCCGAGCCGCTCTTTCACCAGCGAAGGGGATGACAGGGTCGCAACCGAGTTTCATGACGTGACATATTCGTTTCCGAAAGGAAAGGGGAGCTTCTCGAAGGACTTCGACAAGATCGATTTCGAAGGGTCCCAGATCAAGTGCCGCATCGTCGGGCGAGAACTCACCGTTAACGATGTGCGGTTCGCAGGATTTGAGAGAGGCGACCTCGTTCGCATAACCAGCGACGGCAGAGTCTTGGTTAACGGCGTCGAGCGGCAGCCGCTGGGAACTCGCTGAGTCAGTATTGGACTTTGTCGCCTCCCTGGAGGCGGAGCCAGGTGGTGAAGGTTTCGCCGTTCTCTTCGAGTTGGATCACGCGGCCGCCTCGCGGGAAGCCGTCCCGGCCGTAGGTGTCGAAGCCGGTGGCCCGGCCGTAGATCAGTCGGATGCCGCGATACTGGGCCTCGTAATCGCTCACGTGGTCGTGCCCGACGAACGTGCCTTTGACGTCGCCGCGTTCGAGCATCGCCGCGAACAGCCCCGAGTTGATCCGCGGACAGGCGACGCCTTCGTGTCGATGCCCGACGACGTCGGCCTGCGCGTCGGTCAGGGCGTATTCGTATTCCAGCAGCGGGATGTGAAAGAACGCCAGAGCGGGGTAGGGTTTGCCGTCCCGCTCCTGGGCCAGGGCCTTGGAGGTCTGGCTGTACCAGGCGATCTGGTCGGTGCGGATCCAATCGTACGTGCCGAGTTCCTTCTTGCTCGCGTAGGCGTTGGAGTCGAGCATGTAGAGGACCCACTTCTTGCGGGTCCCGTCGGCGTCGTGGATGGGCAGATAGTAGTTGCTGACGCCGAAGATCTCCGCCGGGCCCATCTTCGAAACCGAGCAAGGCTGGCGGACGAACATCTCCATCAAGCCGCGACGGTCCTTGGGCTTGTCGATCTCCTTGGGCCACTCGTCGTCGTGGTTGCCCAAGGCCACGGCCCACGGAATCTTCCGCTCGGCCATCGGTCCGGCGGCCAGCGCGACGGTCTCCTGCCGCCTGGCGGCGCCGGAGAGAATGTCGCCGGTCAGGACGACCAGTTGGGGTTTCTCGAGGTCGAGAACCTCGCCGATCAGGGCCAGCGTCTGACGGTCCTTGTCGCCGCCTTCGTGGAGGTGCAGATCGGTGAACTGGACGATCTTGAATCGGCCGGCGCGATCGAACTTCAATTGAATCTCCTCGGCGGATGCAGCGTTCGCGGCGGACAAGACCGCGACAAGGGACATCAAGGCTCCAAGCAGGATCGATCTGAGGCGTATTCCCATCATTGCATCCTTCCTTTCTCTGGTTGTCACATCATCCGCCTGCCCGCGGCCGGGCGAGAGCCTGTAACAGTAATCGGTTGGTCGGGACATCGTCAAGGCATCATCAAGACCCTCCAACAGTCGTTCGCTTGGGTTCCTTCGCACTACCAAGCCGCAACATCTCATTTTTTCGCAAGAAGGACCAGAGGAAAGAAAGGAGATTCAGCCGAAAGAAACGAAAAAAGGACGCAAAAGAAGATCATGATGCAGACCGATCTTGCTCTTCCCCTTTTTCGCCTTCTTTCGTTTTTTTCGGCTATGGCGGTTTCGGTCGCGGCCGGAGGCCGCGATGGGGCGTCCGGGTGTTTCGCGACAATTGGATTCGTTTGGCACAATCCCGATTGCGTCGGTCGGCCTGACGGGTGATAATCCCACCGGGAACCGATGCTCCCAAGACCATGTGAACGCGGAACTCGGAACGAGGGAAGAAGTGGATCGATGGGAACGAGAATCGAAGCGATTCTGTTCGACTGGGGCGGCGTCCTGATCGGGAATCCGGCGCCGGGGCTGATGAGCTTTTGCGCCGAGGCGCTCGGCGTGCCGGTCGAGGACTACATTCGGGCCCACAACGCGTGCGGCGAGGCGTTTCAAAAAGGTTCGATCCCCGAGAGCGTGTTCTGGCAGCAGGTCTGCGAGCGGCTCGCCCGTCCGACGCCGAGGCAGGCGTCGCTCTGGGGCGAGGCCTTCCGCGCGGTCTATTCGCCGCGCGAGGAGGTCTTTGCCCTGGCCCGAGGGCTGCGGCGGCAGGGCTACCGGACCAGCCTGCTCTCGAACACCGAAGCCCCGGCGATGGAGTTCTTCCTGGAGCTGGGCTACGACGCCTTCGACGCCGCGACGTTCTCCTGCGCCGAGGGCGTCTTCAAGCCCGAACGGGAGATCTACGAAATCGCCGCGGGCAAGCTTCGCGTGCCGCTGGGAGCGTCCATTCTGATCGACGACCGGCTCGACTTCATTGAAGGCGCCCGGGCCGCGGGCATGAAAGGCATCGTATACGAGAACCTGGGCCAGGTGAAACGGGACCTGGCCGCGATCGGCGTCCCGGTGAAATGAGAGAGCTATGCCGGACTTCCTGCAACTGCTCAAGAGCAAACATGTCTTCCTGCTCGACGGAGCGATAGGCACCGAGTTGGACAGGCAGGGCCTCATGGGCCGGGGGCGAGTCAATCTCGACGCCCCACAGGCGGTGGTCGAGGTGCATCGGGCGTACGTGCAGGCCGGGAGCGGCGCCCTGATCACCAACACGCTGACGACGATCGTGTGCATCGTTTTCCAGACGGACGCCAACGGCGGGCGGACCATGATGGGCGACGCGGCGTCACTACGAACCTGCAACCGGCGGGGGAAAGACGCCACTATGGAAGTGAATCCTCATCCGATCATTCGGAAGAAGGCGTATCAGGACCTGGGCCAAACACAGCTTTGGGAGGGCAACTCATGAGTGTGACCCCGCAGAGGGAACTGTCGCTGTTCGATTCGACCTGCATCATCGTCGGCATCATCATCGGCGCGGGCATCTACCAAATGGCGCCCGCCATCGCCAGAGGCGCCGAATCGCCATGGGGCGTCATGGCGATCTGGGTGGTCGGCGGGTTGCTCTCGTTGGCCGGGGCTCTCAGTTACGCGGAACTGGCGACCGCTTACCCGCAGGCGGGCGGCGATTACGTCTATCTGACTCGGGCCTATGGCCGATGGGCCGGCTTCCTCTTTGGCTGGGCTCAGCTGACCGTCGTCCGCCCCGGCGACATCGCCGTCATGGCTTTCGCCTTCGCCACCTACGGCCGAGCGATCTACGATCCTCTGGCGGCATATCCCGGCCTCAGTCAGCGTGTCTTTGCCGGCGCCGCGGTGCTCGTGCTGACCATCATCAACATTCTGGGGGTCAAGCAGGGCAAGTGGACCCAGAACCTGCTGACGACCGCCAAGGCCCTGGGCCTGCTGGCCATCGTCGGAGTAGCCGTGGCGGCGCCGCGCGGGGCGGGGACGGTGGTTTCTTACGACGGTCTGATGCCCGTGACCGTTCCTCTGGCGCTGGTCTTCGTGCTCTTCACCTATGGCGGTTGGAACGAGATGGCCTACGTCGCCGCCGAGGTGAAAGACGCACGCCGCAATATCGTTCGCGCCCTTGCGGTCGGTACGGCGGCCGTGATGGGGCTGTACCTCCTGGTCAACGCGGCGTTCCTCTATACGCTGGGCTACAACGGGCTGGCGACGTCGCAGGCGGTGGCGAGCGATGCGATCGGAACGGTCTTTCCCGTCGTAGGGTCGCGTCTCATCAGCGTCCTGGTCTGCATCTCGGCCCTTGGGGCCGTGAACGGCCTGATCTTCACCGGCGCCCGCATCTCGTACGCCGTCGGAGAGGACCATCGCATCTTCCGTCCGCTCGGCAAGTGGGACCCGCGCACCGGCACGCCCGCTCGGGCACTGGCGGTTCAGGGCGCGATCGCATTGGCCATGATCGTGATCTTCGGCGGCTTCATCGAGGCGATCCTCGCCACGGCGGTCGCCGTCTATGCCTTCTACCTGGGAACGTCGCTCTCGGTGATCGTGCTGCGTTTCAAGGAACCCCGCGCGGAGCGTCCGTATCGGGTCACCGGCTATCCCGTAACGCCCCTGGTCTTCAGCGGCGTCTGCCTGTTCCTGATCTACAGCTCCATCGACTACGCCAGAAACTTCAAACCCATCAGCCTTGTCGTTCTCGGCGTCGCCCTGGGTCTGGGAATCGCGATCTACCTCGTTGCGAGCGTCCGAAAACCCCAGGCGGTGAAGTCCATCGAGCCATGTGCGGAGGAATAGGGCCTTTCTTCAGCGATCCGTTCAAAGGCGAAAACCGGGCATGCTGAGATCGGGTGGCAGCCTGTGGGCGAATCATCGTCTTTTTTCTGCGCCGTGCAATAAGCGACTGCCGCCGGTCGTCTATACGGGTGAAGATCCGAAGATACGCGGCGGCCGAAACTTGGGTCTGTGAAAGAGCACAAGATTCGCTTGAGGGATGTGTTCTGCCTGCAAGGACCCTCGGGAACGCCGCCGCGAGGATTTGAACAAGGGCCGGATTACCCAGTTACGGCGAGTCACGTATGTGAACCAGAAGATCGGTGCCTTGCAACCAGACGCCCATGCGTCGTCATAGATGAGTGGCCCCTTGGCCACTCATCGCTTTTTTGGGCCAGTCCCCCTGAAGCCGCGGGGCTTTTCGGGCGACAATCGGGATAGTACCCTACGTGCTGCACGCGCACTGCGGCCATGACGTCGTCACGGCGCCGTGGCCGCAGTAGCCGTAGGGTCGCTGTGCGAGACGAAGGGAGTTTGCAGTTTGAAGCGGGAAGTCTGAGGCAGGAGCGACCGGCCCGATACTGGGGGCTTCTCGCGGCGTCCGCGGGCAGACTACCGCAGGTGTCGCTGCAAGGAGGGTGGGCGTGAACAGATGTTCAACGGCAGGGAACCGGCTCACTGGCAATCGGTGGGCAGGAACACCTGACTGGCAGGGATTCGGAACTTCCTGCACAGGGCTTCCAGGAGCATCTCGAGTCGCTTGAGCTGGTAATCGGTCGGCATCGTTTGGACGCCGTCGCCGATCAGGCAGATGCGAATGGTGGTGTTCGAGCCCTGCCACGTCCGGCTGGGCTGGATGGAATACTGGTTCTGCCACTGGTCGGTGGCCTGGATCTCGCCGTCGCCGGCCCCGGCTCCGTTGCAGATCACGAAGTGACAATTCGTATCGGTCGGACCGGCCTGCGGGAGGCTGCGTCCCTTGGTGCCGCTGAAGAAGATCTCGATGCTGGTCCAGCGGTTGGGGGTCTGGCAGGCCTTCGACCGCACGGTCTGATCCACGGAGGTCAGCCGATAATAGGCCGACAGGCAGAACGGGCCCGCCGACGGAGGATTGTTGCCCAGCGCCATCAGGACAAACGCCCCCACCGTCATGGAAACCAACAACGCGCCTAAGACCTTCACAACCCTGGGCTGGTTTGCCATAGCATCAGTCGTCCACACACGGCCCCGCGGTTGCGCCGACCGCACCACACCAGTGCGAATCTCGGACCTTGCAACAGGGCACACAGTTATACCTTATTTCTTCGGCAGCCGTCAGGATGCGACTACAGAATTTATGCGAAATGTCACGCGCGTGTGCAAGTTTTTTTTTCGGAGGATCGCCGAAACGCCGGTTCCGCCGTCCGAGCCGGACCGCCGAGCCCGAAATTAAATATTTTTGGGTCCATAATTCGTCGAGGCGAACGCCTTGACCGTCGCGGGCGATCCCGCTATATTCGTCGAAGTCTCATAATCCGGGACCGGGGAATCTCCCGATCGACGGCGGATTCCTCGATCCCTTCGGGATTCGCTTTCCGGCGCCGTCCACAGGCAGAAAGGGATTCGATGCAGACATCGTGGCGAGCACTATCGACCGCCGAGGTCGCTCGATTGTCGGAACAGGGATGCACCTGCGACGACTGGTCCCGCGTCCAGGTGGCCGACGCATTCCGGGCCGACCGCGTCCATGCCACCCGCTTCTGCGGAGACGTCCGGCTCGGCGTCTTCGACAAGACCGCCGCCTTCTTCGGCGGCGTCGTCAAACCCACCGGCATCAGCCACGCGACCCTCCACAACTGCACCGTCGGCGACAACGTCTTCATTTGCGCCGTCCGCAACTACATCGCCAACTACGTGATCGAGGACGACGTGGTGATCGACAACATCGATCTGCTGGCGGTCGAGGGCGAAAGCGCCTTCGGCAACGGGACCCGCGTCGCCGTCGTCAACGAGGCGAGCGGCCGGGAAATCCCGATCTTCGACCATCTCAGCGCCCAGACGGCCTACGTCCTGGCCTTCTACCGCCACAGGCCCCGGACCATCGAGAGGCTCCACGCGATGATCGACGGCTACGCCGCGTCCGTCCGGTCGCCCATGGGCCTGGTGGCCAGGGGAGCGAGGATCATCAACTCCCGACTGCTCAAGAACGTCCGTATCGGACGGGCCGCCGTGATCGAGGGCGTCAACCGCCTCGAAAACGGCTCGATCAACAGTTGCGTCGAGGACCCCGTCCACATCGGGCCCGGCGTCTACGCCGACGACTTCATCGCGTGCAGCGGCGCCAAGATCACCGACGGCGCGATCGTCTGCCACTGCTTCATCGGCCAGGGCTGCGTCCTGTCCAAGCAGTACTCGGCGGAGAACTCCGTCTTCTTCGCCAACTGCGGCGGCTTCCACGGCGAGGCCTGCTCGATCTTCGCAGGCCCCTATACGGTCACCCACCACAAGTCCACGCTCCTGATCGCGGGCCTGTTCTCCTTCCTCAACGCCGGCAGCGGCACCAACCAGAGCAACCACATGTACAAGCTCGGTCCCGTTCACCAGGGCGTCGTCGAGCGGGGCTCCAAGACCGGCAGCGACTCCTACATGCTCTGGCCCGCAAAGGTCGGCGCGTTCACCGTGGTCATGGGCCGGCACTATCGCAACTCCGACACCTCGGACCTGCCCTTCTCCTATCTGATCGAGCACGAGGACGAGAGCGTGCTCGCCCCCGGCGTGAATCTGCGAAGCGTCGGCACGGTCCGCGACGCCCGCAAGTGGCCCCAGCGAGACCGTCGCAAGGACCCTCGCAAGCTCGATTACATCAACTTCAAGCTGCTGAGCCCCTACACGATTCAGAAGATGATCAACGGCCGGGACCTGCTCCGAAAGCTCAAGGCGACCACCGGGCCGATCTCCGACTACTTCCTCTACCACAACGTGAAGATCCCAGGACCCTCCCTGGAGCGGGGCATCGCTCTGTACGAGCTGGGGATCGACAAATTCATCGGCAACTGCCTGCTCAAGCGGCTGGAGGGCAAACATTTCCGGACCGTGCGGGACCTGCGAGCGGCCCTTCGACCCGAAACCGACGTCGGTTTGAGCAAATGGATCGACCTGGCCGGCATGCTCGCGCCGGAGGAAGTCATCACCCGCCTGCTCGACGACATCGACTCGGGCGCCGTCGCGTCGCTGGACGAGCTGAACGCCCGGTTCGGGGTCATTCACGCGAACTATGGAAGGTACGAATGGACCTGGGCGGCCGACGTCCTGCAGAAGCTGCTGGGCAAGTCCATCGAAGAAATGACCGCCGAGGACGTCATTGAGATGACCGACCGATGGAAGACCGCCGTGGTGGACCTGGACCACCAGCTCCACGCCGACGCGAAGAAGGAGTTCTCGCCGACGGTCCAGACCGGCTTCGGCCTCGACGGCGACGAAGACACCAAGCAATCCGATTTCGCGGCCGTTCGAGGCACGTTCGAGGCCGACGGATTCGTCGCGGAAATCCAGAAACACATCAAGGCAAAAACCGCTCTGGCCAACGACCTGTTGAGTCGTGTCGAGCCTTTGCGGACCGACCCATGAGAGGGGCAACCATGAGAGTGATCATCGAACCGAACTACGAGAAAGTCTCACAGTGGGCCGCCAACTACGTCGCCCGCAAGATCCTGGATTTCGGGCCGACCATCGACCGGCCGTTCGTCCTGGGCCTGCCGACGGGTTCTTCGCCGGTCGGCATGTACCGCGAGCTGGCTGCGATGAACAAGGCCGGGAAGGTGTCTTTCGAACACGTCATCACGTTCAATATGGACGAATACGTGAAGCTCCCGCAGGAGCACGCCGAGAGCTACCATTCCTTCATGTGGCGGAACTTCTTCGGCCATATCGACATCCCCAAACGCAACGTCAACATCCTGGACGGCAATGCCCCGGACCTGGCGGTCGAGTGCGCCGAGTACGAGGCCCGCATCCGCCAGGTCGGCGGCATTCACCTGTTCGTGGGCGGGATCGGCGCCGACGGGCACATCGCGTTCAACGAGCCGGGCTCGTCGCTGGCCTCGCGGACCCGCGTGGTGCGGCTGACCCCGGACACCCGCGTCGCCAACTCGCGGTTCTTCGAAAACGATCCGAACAAGGTCCCCGAGACCGCCCTGAGCGTCGGGGTCGGCACGGTCATGGACGCCCGGGAGGTCCTGATCATCGTCAACGGAGCCAACAAGGCCCGCGCCCTGCGCCACGCCATCGAGGAAGGCGTCAACCACATGTGGACCATCAGCGCCCTGCAGATGCACCCCAACGGCATCATCGTCTGCGACGACGACGCGACTCTGGAGCTGCGGGTCGGCACCGCGCGATACTTCAAGGACGTCGAGGCCCCCAACCTCGACCCGGCCGCGTTGCTGGCGTGAGAGAACAAAGAAAGAGGGTAAGAACGCGGGATCGTCCCTCGTTCTTACCCTCTTGGCGTCCTGCGTCCCTATCTTCTACTTCTTTTCCGGCGTAAGCTCGTCCGAGGGATACACGATCGCGGCCTTGTCCTGAAGCATTCCGATATACTTGCGGAACGCCTCGTTCGTCTGAGTCCCCTTCAGATTGGCCATGAGCTGAACCTTGGCCTGCTCGAACGAAACCGTATTCGGATCTTGATGCGCGGCCACTTTGATGATGTGGTAGCCGAACTGCGTCTCGACCACATCGCTGACCTCGCCGACCTTGAGGCGGAAAGCCGCCTCCTCGAACGGCGGGACCATCTGGCCCCGGCCGAACGTTCCCAGATCGCCCCCCTGGGCGGCCGACGGACAGGCCGAGTGCTCCTTCGCCAGCGCTGCGAAGTCTCCGCCTTCCCTGACCTCTTTGAGCAATTCTTCGGCCTTCTCACGGGCCTTGGCCTTGACTGCGTTGGGCTCGCTGTTCGGATCCGTCGATTCCGTCGAGATCAGAATGTGGCTGGCGCGGACGGTCTCGGGAACCTGGAACTCGTCCAGGTGCTTGCCATAGTACTCCCTGGCGCTGGCTTCGGTGACGATCTGGCTGTTGGGGTCCTTGAGCTCCAGCAGCTTGACGTACTTCATCTGCTTGGCGAACTGGGCTTTGAACACCTCGAAGTTGCCGCCCTGGGTTTCGACCATCTGCTTGTACGATTCGATCGTCTGCGGCGGCTGAAGCTCGGTCAGCTTCTGGGCCATCTCCGCGACGACCTGCTCCGGCGTAACCTCGATGCCTGCTTGCTTGGCCTCCCGATCCAACAGGTGCTCGATCACCATCCGGTTGGTCATGTTCTGCAGGATAAGCTTCTCTTGCTGGGCCGCGAAGTCGGGCGACTGGGCCCTCATCCTCTCCAACTGCATCCCGTACTCGCTCTGGATCGCCTGCTTTACCTGGCTTTCTTTGATCTCGAAGCCGTCGACGACCGCCAGGACCTTGTCCGCGGACTGGGGCATCTCGACGGGAACCACAGTCTGCGGAGCCTTGGCGGCCGCAGGCTTGTTCGCATCGGGCGCCTCCGGCTGCTCCTTCCGGCACCCCATTCCACAAATCCCAAGCAAAACGACAAACGACCCGGCCGCCAGGACAAAACGACGGACCGAACCAGAAACGACGTTCTTCATCATGGTGCTCCGATACAAGGTTGGTTAGGCGGGCTCCCGCGGGCCGGTTTCGGCCGCATCCGGGGCCCCTCCAAGCGGAACGACGAAAGACCCCGTGCCGATTGGAAGCGATTGGCGTTCATTATTCCAGCGGCAACCCCCTGCGTCAAACAATTCCCGCCGGGCCCGGCGCGATCGGACCGACGAGGACCTTGAAGACCGACCCGATTTCGGGTATAGTCGTTCCCAAGCCGGTCCCACCGCAGGCGGCGCATCCGCCCAACGGCTCAACCCAAGACCAAGCCGAAGGAGCCGAGCCAAGTCCCACGCAGGCAAAGGGCGAAACCGTAGCCGAGCCGAGCCCACCCACCACCCAGGGGACCCCAAACGCAATGAACCGCGTTTGGGAACCCCAGCCGATCAAGCCGAAAGGAGCCGAGGCGGAGGGAGGAGTACGGTTCTTGCATCCGCTACTCTCCGCCGGCTTTGACCGGCGCTTTCAAGATGTCCCCCGAACTCCCGCCCGCAGAATGTCCCTGACATCGTCACGGCCCCTCCCGTCTGTTTGTCGCCAAACGAACAGTTGATAGTTAAGACTTGACCCCTGCCCTCTCATAATTCCACGCACTCGTCGAACTGGGCTGCGTACTATACGCAATAAAGCATAGTATGATGGTGTGCATTGACTGTAACTAGGTACCGATTGGAAAGGGTGGACCATGAGGATGTTACGTGGAAACTCGTTGAGACGCGTTCTTCTTGGGGTGCTGTTTCTGGGGATCTTGGCGATGGTCGGCGGAGTCGGACAGTCGAAAGCCAGCTTGGGTGAATCGATAGTCGGCGAGGGTCTTGATGTCGCTCCGGCCGCAGCATTGTTCTCCGGCATATACCTGGAGATCGAAGGCGTTCAGGGCGAGTCCACATCGCCGGGCCACAAGGGCGCGGTGGAAGTTCTCTCCTGGAGTTGGGGGCTTTCCCAAACGTCCAGTGCCGGCGCCGGCGGGGCGGCCGGGCGCGAAAAGACCGGGCACGTGACGCTGATCAAGAGGGTGGACAAGGCCACGCCGAAGTTGTTTGAACGCTGTGCCAAGGGAACGCACTTCCCCCACGCCGTGGTGACTATGTCCCGTTTCGACGGCCAGACGTACCTCCAATATGAGTTGCTGGATGTGAGCCTCGATTCCTTCAAGCACGGCGGGGACCTGGACGACGATGGCATGCCGGATGAAGTCATCGAGATGACGTTTGGCGGCGCGAAGCTGACCTTCACGCAGTACGACGCGGCGGGCAAGCCGTCCGGCCAGACCTCCGCCACGTGGTAACCGGGGAATCAAAGGTTCCAGGTCCATTTTCGGAGGGACGTGCTATTCTCTCCGCTCCCCTTAGCTTGGTCGAGCCTCGCGTGGGGAACGGAGGCCCCGAGGGACAGTCCCTATTTACCGTCCCTATCTATCCGCGTCCGGCGGGCGACGGCGTTTCGGTCATTAGAGAGCGCGGGGACTTCAGGGTCAGCCCTTCGTTTACGCTTTAACGGAGGGCGCGGTGAAATTGTGACCCTCAAGGCCCGGCTTCCTTCATCCGGGCTTCCTCTCGGTTTTCCAACTTCTGCGTCTGTCGCATTCATTGTGACCTCTCCACATGCGAACAACTCGTCTCGGGCTCCGACTCGCTTGGCGTTTGTCGTCGGTGTCGCGCTGGGGATAGTGTAGGGGAACAGGGCAGACATGACAAGGGGGAATTCGTGAAGTGGGACTCGTGAAGCGGTTGCGGCGGGACGCCGCGTAGGCGGGATCTCACACGAAGCCACAGAGCCACAAAGGTCGAGCGGGATGGTGGTTGGTTTTCACTTCGTGGCTTTGTGCCTCCGTGTGAGCCGATTCGTTCGCATTCTCCGGCGTGTCCGGCGGCTGCCCCTCGTCGCCCGTCGCGATCTACGGGCGGCCCATTCCTCCCTTTCGCATGGTTCGCGCATTTCGCGGTTGCCTCAAGCAGTGATCCGCGGTTCGTGACCCGTTCGGCCCTTTGCAGTCCCCTCGCGGTTCCATGGGTTCTGGAGGAGCGGTGTGCGGAGCACACCCTACCGCTGACGCTTGCCTTTTCGTCCTCGGCGACCTCTGCGGATTTCCGGACCTATCGGGGCACGGGCAGAAAAGGTCTCGCACGCGGACTGGCGGGGGGCTACAATGGGCCCCGCTTTTGAAGGAGCCCTATGGCCGAAATCGTCGCACCGAAAACTCATCGTCACGAGCTCAGTCGTGAGTTGGGGTTGATCGCCGCCATTGCTTGCGGGGTGGGCTCGATGATCGGTTCGGGCATCTTCAAGAAGCCCGGGCTGATGGCCGCGCAGTTGGGCTCGCCGGAGTTGCTCGTTCTCGTCTGGGTCGTGGCCGGCGTCATGACGCTCTTCGGGGCCCTCTCCATCGCGGAGATCTCCGGCATGTTCCGCGATCCCGGCGGCCAATACATCTACTTCAACAAGGGCTACAACCGATTCGTCGGGTACCTCTACGGCTGGGCGGTCTTCGTCGTCATTCAGACCGGGTCCATCGCCTCGATCGCCTACGTCTTCTCGGATTCGCTGAACTACTTCGTCCCGCTGCCACGATTGCCTGAGGCCTGGGAGCAGTGGGCGATTCCCATACCGTTCATCGGCGCGATGACGCCTTTCAAATTCCTCGGCCTGAAGCTCTCGACCATCGCTCTGGTGATGTTCCTGACCGGGATCAACTACCTGGGCGTCAAGCTCGGCAGCGCGATCCAGGTCGTCTTCGCGGCGATGAAGGTCGCGATCATTCTGGGCATCGTTGTGCTGGCCTTCTCCCTGGGACAGGGCGACCTGGCGAACCTCACTCGCTCGGCGGCCGACGTCGAGTCCGGCCCGGTCGGCTCCACCTCGGTCTTCCTCCTCATCATCATGGCGATGGCGGGCGCCTTCTGGGCCTATGACGGGTGGATCAACGTCACCTACATGTCCGGCGAGATCCGCGACGTCCAGCGCAACTTGCCCAGGTCCATGGCCATCGCGGTCATGATCGTGGTCGGCGTGTACGTCCTGGTGAACCTGGCGTACATCTACGTGATCCCGGTCGACCGGATCGCGGAGAACTACCGTGCGGCCGAGGCCTCCGGCGGCGGCTACATCGTCGCGATCGACGTCGCCAACACCTTCCACAACCGCTGGGGCGGCGCGATCATCGCGGCGGCCATCATGGTCTCGACCTTCGGGGCCGTCAACGGCACCACGATGATGTCGGCGCGGGTCTACTTCGCCATGGCGCGGGAGGGCCTGTTCTTCCGCGGCCTGGGCGAGGTGCATCCGCGGTTCCGCACGCCGGGACGGTCGCTCCTGGTCCAGGGGGTCTGGGCCTCGGTCCTCATTCTCAGCGGCACCTTCGACCAACTGACGGACATGCTGATCTTCGTGAGCTGGGTCTTCTACGGCCTGGCGGCCGCCAGCGTCTTTACGCTCCGGCGGCGCATGCCCGACACGCCGCGACCGTACAAGGTCTGGGGCTACCCCTGGACTCCGATCCTGTTCATCGTGTTCGCAGCGATCTACGTCGTCTTCACGCTCTACTCGGACATCCTGAGTTTCCGAAACGGCCAGACGCCGCTGATCAATTCGCTGATGGGCCTGGTCTGGGTCGCCCTGGGCATCCCGGGCTACCTCTACTGGAGCTACAAGAAGAATCGCCAAGCGGTGTAGACGCTCGCTGTTGGTTGACCCGTTCCCGCCAGAACAGGACCGATCCAGCGGTCAATGTGCCTCGTTCCCGGTTGCATCGGAGAGAACCGTTGTGATGAGTCTTCCGACTGTGCAACCAGGCGCTGTCGCTGTTTGTTAACCGTCTGAACCGCCTGGGCGTGTTCCTTGCGTCAGTGTCTCCCGATGAGGAAAAGCAATCGAGACGTCTGAGAGGAGTCTGCCTGGCGGACAAGCAGCTGCGACACAGACAATCTGTTCGCCGAAAACAAATCGTAATCCTGTGATCTCGAATGTGCTTCCATCAGGCCATCCTTCAACCTGGGAATCGACTGAGGCACCTGTCGTCGGCAGACGGGGTGCTGAGACGTTGTCCGACGCCATCGCCGCATTTGACGCCAGAAACAGACCGAAGTAGATATAGTCCTGTTCTGCAGAATGATCCGGCAAGGGCACGTTCAGGAAGCTGAGACGGCGTGTATAGCTGACGAACTCGTCCGTTCTTCGCTTCTTGTCGGCTTCCGGTATCTTCACACGCCGTTGGACAGCCATATCCTGATTGCAGAGAATCGGGATGCGGACCAGCATAAGAAACCATAGCGCAAGCTGTGATCTGGATGACGATATGTTCTCCACGCCTGAGCGATGTGCACGGGTTGACCGTCGGTTCCATAGGCGGTCACGTGCGTCTTCTCGCTGGGGAACTCTAATGTGATATGATCGAATGCCTCGATTCGCTCGCCGCCGAAGATCATGCTGGTGCCTGGCGGTAGTCTAGGCCAGAAGATGAGTCGGTCCTTCTGAGTTCTGGAGATCATGGCAAATGGCAGTCGAGCTTGACTCTTCGGCGAGACCGTCAGTGCCAGAATCTGGCCAACTGGCTTCCCTTCTTTGAGAAGCTGTCGAAGCGGACGAAGCCAGAGAGATGAGTCGGAGCCTATGTCATTATTCTCGCGGAACAAGCTGGCAACATCATCACGTGTGTCGCGCATGTACATACTCCAAGATGAACTCGAGTAATTATCTACGACTGCTTCGTTTGCATGGAGATGGACGCTGGGCTACAAATCCAGGGCAAATGCGATGGCCTCTCCAACCTCTTCCATCTTCTCTGCGGGCAAGGTCGTGATGACCGAACCGATCTTGCCCTTGGCTACCGTTTGAATGTGATCGCAGTTGACGGCGCAGTCGCGTGGCATGCCATTCTGGCCGGACAGCACGACTTCGGCCGGAATGTCGCGAATCACCGAAGTGATCGGGGCTACTGTGACTTCTCCCAAGAACTCAATGATTGAGTCCCGCGTGAGAATGACTACGGGGCGACGCTTGTCCGGCCTGCCAAACGTGTACCAACGGACTTCCCCTCGCTTCAGGATTCTGGCCATGCCTGCTCTTCCTCCCAGACATCGAATTCCCCTTTTCGCACCGGCTCGCGTTCATAGCCTCGCCTGTGCTTTTCCTCCAACTCGCTCATCGTGAGGCGATCTAGCGCTTCGCGCAACGCTTTGCGCGTGAATCCTGACCTCGTCGTCTTGAGCTTCTTCGCGGCCTCGTCGACCGAGGCCAACAGTTCTTCATCAAGCGTCATTTGTACCGTTCGCATGGCGGACTCCCTTGCATGTTGATGTCTATAGCTATTCTAATCCACATACAGATGGAAGTCAAGCAACAGTGAAGGGACTGACTGATCCGGAATCCGCCGCCTTGGTGTGGAGCGCCGCTGTGCGGCGAGGCGGCGGGGGTTTACCGCGTTGGAGCCACCAGCGGTAGGGGTGCTGCGCAGGCCCCCGGGGGAGCGTTTCGTTCTCCCATCAAGCTGGAGGCCCAAGGCGAGAGACCTCCCAGTCATGCCCGCTTCGGACCTGCATTCGCGTCGTTCGTCGGACTGGGCCGGTTCATCCGCCGCGGGCTGAAGGCTTCCAGTTCCGCGGTGGCATGGAACAGCGACTTCACGGCCGTAACCTTGCGAACAAACGTTGCTGCTCGACGAGGCCGGAGGTGGTCGGCGGTTTCCACTGACGCCGGGCGGATTCGAAGGTGTCGGACAGTTGCTCGATGGCGGCTGTGGTGTCGCTGTTGCGGATCTCCTCGGCACGCAACCGTTCGAGCTGCCGATCTGCCTGCCGCCAGTTCTCGACCCAGCGGGGTACGAGTTGTTCCTGCGCTTTGTCCATGGCTCCATTCTACCGGAAATTCACTCCCATGGATAGCGGAAGAGCGCGGCCTTCAGGGTGCATGGCGGTGGTTCTGGCCCACGACGGGTTTATCCACATGGGCTAAAGCCCATTCTGCAAATCCTGCAGGGAAGAAGCGAGGCCAAGATGGCCTCGCGACGCAAGGGCGGGACACCCTGGCCACAGTGGAACCGCCCCCACATTCTGTCAGAGGCCGGCCCCTGGACGCCGTCGCTTCCGGCTTCACACTTCACACTTCGAACTTGACACTCTCTTACCCGACCAGGCCGGGGACGAGGAGGCCGCCGGCGAGGGTGAGGCTGCCGACGTTGTGCAGGAGGATCGTGAGCTGGTTGGCGCGGTACAGGCCCGGCTGGACGAGGTCCGCGGGGTTGGCCGCACGCATGGCGAAGATCGCGAAGGGCAGCGTCAAGAGATAGAACAGGCCGGCGAAGAAGGTCACGTTCCGCGCGAGCATCAGGAGGGCCGCGACGTAGGTGGCGATCAGCGACCAGCGGTAGACCTGCACGCAGGCCGGGACGCCCAGAGCGACGACCATCGTCCGCTTGCCCACCTGGCTGTCGGCGGGAAGGTCCGGGAATTCATTGATCAGGATCACCAGGAAGATCAGGATCGCGACGATCGCCGCCGGCAGGAGCGGGAGCCAGTCGATCGACTGAGCCTGGAGGTAGTACGAGCCGTAGACCGGCAGGACGCCGAACAGAAAGCCGATCAGGACCTCTCCGACGCCGCGATAGCCCAACTGGATGGGTTTGGCGGTGTAGAAGAACGCTCCGAGCACGCCGACGACGCCGATGCCGAGGACAAAGAGGCTCCCGGTCATGGCGACGATGATCAGTCCGAGGGCGCAGCCGAAGGCCAGGTAGCCCAGGCCCGCCAGGAGGGTGGCCTTGGGCGAGAGGATGCCTCGCTGGATGTACTGCCGGCCGCCGGAGAAGGGGGTGGGGTGCTCGTTCACCCAGTCGTTTCGCGAGAGGTGGTCGAAGTAGTCGTTGACGACGTTGGCCCCGGCGTGCAGGGCCATGATCGAGATCGTCGCCAGGAGGAACAGGCCCACGTTGAAGCTGCCGGTCACGGCGTATCCCAGGGCCGAGCCCACCAGCACGGGGGCGGCGCTGGCTCCCAGGTACTGGGGTCGGGAGGCCAGAAGGATCACGCTCAGTTCGGCGGGCAACGCTTGGATTCTCATGACGGTCTTTCCAACGGCGACTGTATTTCGATACCGGCAGGAGACCCGATTGTATCCGCCTGGACGTCGGTGTCAACCGGGGGTTCGAGCCTGTCAGTCGTCGGCCGCTCCTGCCACCCTGGCAGAATCGCGAGAGCCGCCTGCAATTTTGCCAGATGCCTGCGAAGGAGGAGTGCTTTCGTAAGTACTTGTAAAATAAGTATTTGTGAAATGGTCGCAACGGACGGGCCCGGTGGCACGGCATTTGCAACATTCCTTCGATACGGTGTATCTATGGCTACTCAATGGTCACAAGTCGGTGATGTGAACGTGCTGGCCAGTGCGGCGGACTGGGCCTGGCCGGACGCGGTGCGCAACATCTTCAAGCCTCGCGGCGTGAACCTGCTGATGGCCGAGAACGCTGGGGAGTTCGTCAACATCATCGCGACGACGCGGATCCACACGGCCATCGTCGACGCGGATTCCCAGCGGTCCAGCGGGTTGACCACGATCAAGATCATCCGCCGGGATTACCCGCTGGTGCCTTGCATCGTTCTGACGCACAAGGCCGACAAGGAGCTTCTGGGCAAGGCCCTGCAGCTCGACGCCGCCGGGGTGATCGCCAAACCGGTGAACATGGACATCCTGCAGCAGTTGCTCAACCGCGTGTTCCTCAAGCGGTACAACAGCGATCTGTTCGCACGATGAAGACAAAGACGTGAATCCTGGAAGATGGATAATTTGACTGATACCGTAGACCAATGGAAAGGAGCAAGGACACATGAAGATTCGACCCTTGGGAGATAAGGTGCTTGTAGAGCGCGTCGAGGCGGAAGCGAAGACGGCCGGCGGGATCGTGCTGCCGGACACCGCCAAGGAGAAGCCGCAACGAGGCAGCGTCGTCAGCGTCGGCGAAGGCAAGATGCTCGAAGACGGCACCCGCAGGCCCGTCCAGGTCAAGAAGGGCGACCTGGTGCTCTTCACCAGCTACGCCGGCAGCGACATCAAGGTCGACGGCAAAGAGTACCTGATCATGGACGAATCCGACATCATGGCCGTCATTGAAAAGTGAGATCGTAAGAAATGGGAAGTTTGAAGTGTGAAGTTTCAAGTGGAAGAGAGAGGCCTAGCGTTTGTGACCTGCGGAGGGAGAAGACATGTATCGCTCGTACGAGGATCTGGAGGTCTGGCAGAGATCGGTTGACGTGGCTGTAAGGCTCTATGGAATACTGGAGAGTTGTCGGGATTACGGGATCAAGGATCAGATGCTTCGGTCCGCAGTCTCGATACCATCCAACCTCGCCGAAGGTGCAGAGCGGGATTCAAAAAAGGATTTCGTTCGATTCCTCCGCATCTCAAAAGGGTCGGCAGCGGAGTTGCGTACGCAGCTTCACATTGCAGAAAGGGCGAACGTCGTAAACGCTCAGTCCTGCGTCGCTGTCAAATCCGAGGTGACGGAGATCTCAAGAATGCTCCAGGGCTTGATCGCGAGCCTGAGAAGAGGCAACAAGCGATAGGATCTCTCTGACTTCAAACTTTAGACTTGGAACTTCAAACTCAGAGAAAGAAGGAGTAGCGAAAACATGGCAGCTAAGAAAATAGCTTTCGGAACCGACGCCCGTGCGGCGATCCGGGACGGCGTGAAGAAGTTGGCCGCCGCCGTCAAAGTGACTTTGGGCCCGGCCGGCCGGGTCGTCATTCTGGAGAAGTCCTTCGGTTCGCCGACCGTCACCAAGGACGGCGTAACCGTCGCGAAGGAAATCGAGCTCGAAGACGCCTATGAGAACATGGGCGCCCAGATGGTCAAGGAAGTGGCTTCCAAGACCTCGACCGTCGCAGGCGACGGCACCACCACCGCCACCATCTTGGCCGAAGCCATCTTCGAGGAGGGGCTCAAGAACATCACCGCCGGCGCCAACGCGATGCAGGTCAAGAAGGGCATCGATCTGGCCGTCGGGGCGATCGTGGACGAGCTGCACAAGATGAGCACCTCGGTCGCGTCCAGCAAGCAGATCGAGCAGGTCGCGGTCTGCTCGGCCAACCAGGACTTCGAGGTCGGCAAGAAGCTGGCCGAGGCGATGGACAAGGTCGGCAAAGACGGCGTCATCACCGTCGACGAAGGCCAGTCGCTCGAGACCGAGGTCGAGCTGGTCGAAGGCATGCAGTTCGACAAGGGGTATCTGAGCCCGCACTTCGTGAACCACCTCGAGAGCATGTCCGTCGTGCTCGACAAGCCGTACATCCTGGTCCATGAGAAGAAGATCAGCTCCGTCAAGAGCATGGTCCCGGTGCTCGAGAAGGTGGCCAAGCAAGGTCGGCCGCTGCTGATCATCGCCGAGGACGTCGAGGGCGAGGCCCTGGCGACTCTGGTTGTCAACAAACTCCGCGGCGTGCTGCAGGTGGCTGCGGTCAAGGCCCCCGGCTTCGGCGACCGCCGCAAGGCCCTGCTCAGCGACATCGCGGTCCTGACCGGCGCCGAGCCGATCTTCGAAGACCTCGGGTTGGACCTCGAGCACGTCGAGCTCCGCCAGCTCGGCCAGGCCAAGCAGATCACCATCGACAAGGACACTACCACGATCATCGAAGGCGCCGGCAAGACCGAGGCCATCAAGGGCCGGATCGAGCAGATCAAGGCCGAGATCGAGAAGTCGACCAGCGACTACGACATCGAGAAGCTCCAGGAGCGTCTGGCCAAACTGGCCGGCGGCGTCGCCAAGATCAACGTCGGCGCAGCGACCGAAGCCGAGATGAAAGAGAAGAAGGCCCGCGTCGAGGACGCGCTGCACGCCTGCCGCGCCGCGGTCGAGGAAGGCATCCTGCCCGGCGGCGGCGTCGCCATGCTGCGTTGCCTGCCCGCGCTGGACAAGGTCAAGACCAAGGGCGACGAGCAGATCGGTCTGGACATCGTCCGTCGCGCGGTCCTGGCCCCGATCAAGCAGATCGCGCAGAACGCCGGACTCGACGGTTCGATCGTCGCGCAGAAGGTCATCGAGAGCAAGGAGAAGAACTTCGGCTACGACGTGATCACCAAGCAGTACGGCGACATGATCAAGGCCGGCGTGATCGTCCCGACGAAGGTCGAGCGGACCGCGCTGCAGAACGGCGCCTCGATCGCGTCCCTGCTGCTGACGACCGACGCGATCGTCAGCGAGATCCCGGAGAAGAAGGACAAGGGCCCCGCCATGCCTCCGGGCGGCGGGATGTACTGACCGGCGGGTAGTTCGACGCTTGGAATGAATCGGCGGGTCCCGGCTCCACGGGACCCGTCGTATTTTCGAGAGTGTCGAGTTTCAAGTTTGAAGCGTCAAGTGGACGGGCTTGGGAACCGAGTTCCGCCGCTTCAGACTTCACACTTGAAACTTGACACTTTCTTCGGAGTGACGTGCGATGCCTTTACGCTTCTATACGAATATGATGTCGCAGGCCTCGCGGAGCATGGCGTCGGGGATCCTGGTCGTCGGTCTGCTGCTGATCGGCTTCGGTTTGCTGATCTTCGTGTTCCGCGACCTGTTCGCGTTCCTGGCGGCGGCGCTGTTCTTCACCGCCGGCGCCGGCTGCATGGTCTTCGCGGCCAAGGTCTTCTGGATGCAGTGGCGTCTGGACCGGATGACTTCCGACGACGGCTCGGACGCCCACAGGAAGAACGTTCGCATCCGTCTGAGAGACCGCTACGAGGAGTGAACGACGCGCGTGGCTCTCCCGACGCGGTCTCATCTGTCATGCTGAACGAAGCGAAGCATCTGGGCCCCGTAGGAGACGCGGCGCCCGAAGTCGATAAGCGTCTTCCACTCCCACGCCGGATCCTTCGCGTTGCTCAGGATGACAGAGTCGGTTGGCGGGGTTCTCTCGTCGGAGGATTCGCGTCGTCACTTGCCCGGCCAGTCCTCCCACGTCATGCGGGATAAGTGCCAGTAGATCAGACCGCCCAGGACGCCGCCGAAGACCATGTTCCACCAGAGCCAGTTGCCTGCGACGCCGTTCCTGGCGACCAGCTCGGTGACCGCCAGAGGCGTATCGGCGGCGAACGTCGTCGCGACCATGCTCGTCCCCGCCAGCCACCAGGGCATCGCCCGGCCGCTCAGGAAGAACTCCCCGGTGCTCTTGCCCGCCCGCCGGGAGTACGCCACGCCGATGGCCAGGCTCACGACGAAATACAACGCAATGACGATCCAGTCGATGGCGGTCAGTGTCATAGGCGTCTCCACAGGACACAGGGTCGCATGCCTTCAACGCATCCGCCATGCCACCGAGCGACCGGCGGCTGTGCAAGGTCGATCGGGAAAACGGCACAAAGTACAACGGTCCCTAAGCATCCCTCCTACAACGAACGAGGCAGCTTCGATGGAAATGCTGTTGGATGTTGTCAGTGTCGTGCCTGAGCAAGACTACAATCTATTGATCGTGTTCGAGAATGGACCGAAGCGTCGCTTTGAAATGAAGCCGCTGCTGGAGAAGAAACCGTTCCGCAGGCTCAGAGACCTGCCCCTGCTCATGAAGGCAGCAGTTGCCTATGGCACAGTCACTTGGCCGGGGAACATCGATATCGCGCCAGAGACGCTCTGGGACAGATCGGAGGCTGTGTGATTCATGCGGAACCCGGTCTCTGTGCGTTCTCAGAATGGCTGCGTGGCCGATCTGCACATTTCACACCGCATCAACGGGGACGATTCACGCTCTGTGGTAGACCTGCCCGTCTTCCTCCCGCTGGTATCCGCAAAGCGTAAGACGCACGCTGCGTATGCGACCGACCTATGATGCGCATACAACCACGGTGATGCACCTCCGGGAAGATGGTTCATAGCACGCCGGCTCGACCGGGCGGTGCTGCAACGGTATAATGGGTTCGTTGTTCCTTGTTGTCCCGGGAGGCTGGATAAGCATGGCAGACAACGCAGACCACGATGATCGTCCACGCAAGGATCCGCTCACTACCGAGTGCGCCGGGCCGGGCGTGCCCGTTGTCGGCGGGCAGATCGGGGCGTATCGGCTGTTGCAGGTGCTGGGGGAGGGCGGCTTTGCCACCGTGTTCCTGGCTCAGCAGCATGAGCCCGTCCAGCGGCGGGTGGCGCTGAAAGTCATGAAGCCCGGCATGGACTCCCGGGCGCTCATCGCCCGGTTCGAGGCGGAGCGCCAGGCTCTGGCACTCCTGGATCATCCCCACATCGCCCGCGTCTTCGACGCCGGGACGACCGAGATCGGCCGGCCGTACTTCGTGATGGAGTATGTCAAGGGCATCCCCGTCACCGAGCATTGCGACCGGCAGAAGCTGTCCATCGAGGAACGGCTGCGACTGTTCATTCAAATCTGCGAAGCCGTGCAGCACGCCCACCAGAAGGGGATAATCCACCGCGACATCAAGCCCTCGAACATCCTCGTCTCCTTCGACGGCCCGTACGCCACGCCCAAGGTGATCGACTTCGGGATCGCCAAGGCGGTCAGCCAGCCGCTGACCGAGCGAACGCTGCACACCGAGGTCGGCCAGTTGATGGGGACGCCGGAGTACATGAGCCCCGAACAGGCGGAGATGACCGGCCAGGACATCGACACGCGGTCCGACGTCTACTCCCTCGGCGTGGTGCTCTACGAGTTGCTCACTGGGTCGCTTCCCTTCGAGAGCGATACGCTCCGATCCGGCGGCCTCGACCGCGTCCGCCAGGTGATCCGGGAGCAGGACCCCAGGACGCCGAGCGCGCGTCTGAAGGGGCTTTCCCGCGAGCAATCGACCGCCGTGGCGCAATGCCGCCGGACCGATGCCGCCGCCCTCGGCCGCAAGCTCCGGGGCGACCTGGACTGGATTACGCTCAAGGCCATGGACAAGGACCGGGCCCGGCGCTACGGCTCGGTCGGCGAACTCATCGCGGACATCGGCCGACACCTGGGCAACGAGCCCGTCGTCGCCGGCGCGCCCGGTGCGATCTACCGGGCCCGGAAATTCGTCCGGCGCAACAGGGCCTTCGTGATCGGCCTTGCCGCCGTGCTGGTCGTCCTGGTCGCCGGCGTTGTCACAACGGGTGTGTTTGCCGTCCGGGCCCGGCGTCAGGCGCAGACCGCCCAAGCCGTGGCGGACTTCCTTACGCGGGATCTGCTCGGGCTGGTCGATCCGAACCAGGCCCGCGGCCAGGAGGTGAGCGTTCGGTACATCCTCGACGGCGCCGCGAAGAACCTCGAAGGCAAATTCGCGGAAGAGCCCCACGTGGAATCCTCTATCCGAAAGACGCTGGGGGACACGTACGTCAAGCTTGGCGAATGGCGACTGGCCCAGCCCCACTACGAGCGCGTCGTGGAACTGCACCGCCGTAGTATCGGCGAAGACAACCCCGCCGCGCTGGACACAATGGCCGATCTGGCGCAGGTCTACCTCGTGCAGGTGCAATACGACCAGGCCCATGAGCTCTACGCCAGAGTCCTGGAGGTCACCCGCCGCCTGCGCGGAGAAGGGGACCCGGCGACCCTGACCGCCATGCAGCAGTTGGCCTACGTCTACACGTGCCAGGGCCAACGGGATCGGGCGGAGTCTCTGCTCAAAGAGGCACTGGAAACGAGCCGGCGGAGTCTGGGCGAGTCCCACGTGCAGACGATCGGGGTCATGTGCGGATTGGCGAATCTGTACTACGTCCAGGGGCGAATGGGCGACGCGCTCTCCATGTTGACCCGTGCCCTGGAGATCCAGGAGCGCCCGGGCGGCGGGCACGAGGAGCTGACGGTGTCGCTGATGACCACCGTGGGATTCCAGTACGCCGCGCAGGGCCGGGGCAAGGAGGGACGGGCGATGGTCGTCCGGGCCCTGGAGACCTCCCGCCAGGTGTTCGGCGATGAGCATCAGACGACGTTGGGCATCATGTCCACGCTGGGGCTGTTGGACCAGATCCAGGGCCGGCCCGAGGAGGCGGTGCAATTGCTCACTGAGGCCTTGGCTACGAGTCGGCGCGTCTTCGGCCCGGCGGCCCCCCTCACGCTCGGGGTGATCGGGCATCTCGGAACGGTCTACAAGGACCAGGGCAGGTACGCCGAGGCCGAGCCGCTGCTACTGGAGAACTGCGAGGCCCGTCGCCAGAGACTGGGGGACAACCACCCGCACACCGTGGCGGCGATCAGCACGCTCGTCTCCCTGTACGAAGCCTGGGACAAGCCGCAACAAGCCCAAACCTGGCGTGCGAAGCTCCCTCAGGACCAGCCGGCGAAATAGCGCCCAACCGATTCGCTGCCGCGTTTATCGCCCTCGGTATGGAAAACGCCTTGCCCCTCGACGGCCTGGCATGGGCCTTCCCGGGCGTTTCAGCGCAGCTTGATCGTCGCCAGGGCCAGGGCCGCGAAGGCGGCGGCCATGAGCCAGAAGCGGACGACCACCTGCGGCTCGCTCCAGCCGGCCAGGTGGAAGTGGTGGTGCAGGGGGGCGCAGCGAAAGAGCCGTTTTCCGTGCGTGTATTTGAAGTAGCCCACCTGCAGGACCACGCTCATCAGCTCGATCACGAAGACGCCTCCGATGATCAGCAGCAGGACCTCGTGACGGGTGACCAGCGCGCCGTAGCCCATCGCGGCGCCGAGCGAGAGCGACCCGCAGTCGCCCATGAAGGTCTGGGCGGGGTAGCAGTTGAACCACAGGAACCCCAGGACCGCGCCCAGGATCGAGGCGTAGAAGATGGCCAGTTCGCCCGCCTGCGGGATGTGGGGCAGCAGAAGGTAGCTGGCCCAGGTCACCGGCGCGGTGCGGGACATCATCTCCGAGGCCACGAAGCACAGGATCACCAGCACCAGACTGACCATCGCGACGCAGCCGCCGGCCAGGCCGTCCATGCCATCGGCGAGGTTCACCGCGTTGCTGGTCGCGGAAATATAGACGATGGCGATCAGAATGAAGGCCCAGTTGCCCAGGGGCAGGCCGTGCTTGTGGAAGGGAATCCAGAAGAGCTTGCCGTCGGCGATCTCGGAGAAGTCGAAGAACAGGAACGACGCGATGAGCACCGCCCCGGCGATCTGGAAGATGAGCTTCTCCCAGGCAAGCAGGCCGTCGCGACCCCGCTGGCGGGCGGCGGCGGTCAGCTTGAGCCAGTCGTCGATGCCGCCCAGGACGCCGAACCACAGGAGCACGAAGATTGCCTTTTGGACGAAGGGGTTGTTGAGCTTGGCCCACAGGAGGGTGCTGATGATGGTTGAGGCCAGGATGATCAGGCCGCCCATGGTCGGGGTGTTGGCCTTTTCCTTCGTCAGCTCGTTGAGGGCGGCGTGGTGGAACTCCGGCCGGTCGCCGATCTTCATCCGCATGAGCCAGCGGATGATCCGCGGACCGATCAACAGTGCGATCGCCAGGCTCGTCAGGATCGCGAGGACCGCGCGGAACAGGACGTGCTGATACGCGTAGAAATGCAGCGTATCCGAGAAGAAACCGCTGTAGTGCCGTAGCAGATGATAGAGCATCCTGTCTCCAAATCGCGATCCGCGAAGCGCATCGGCGGAGGGCATGTCCCATCGGTCCCATTCGTCCCATGCGTCCTATCCATTCGAATCAATAGGACCTATAGGACCGATAGGACTCATGGAACCTGCTTCGCCTGCCGCAGCGCCTCGACCACGCGTTCCAGCCGGGCCGTCCTTGAGCCTTTGACCAGTATTATATCGTCCTCTCGGACGAATTCCTGCACATGGTCACAGACCGAGAGAGTATCTTCAAAGCACAGAGTCTGCAAGTCCCGACGGGCGGCTTCGCGCGCCGCCTGGGCCGCGGTCTTGGGCGGCTCGCCCACCGCCACCATCAGATCGACCCCGGCCTCGGCCGCCGCGACGCCCAGTTCGGCGTGCAGAGACTTCGTCTGGGGCCCGAGTTCGCCCATGTGGCCGCAGATGAAGACCAGCCGTCGGTCGCGATTGGCGTCGCAGGACGATCGCAGGTTGCGGAGCATCGCCAGGGCGTTCTTCATCGACGCGGGATTGGCGTTGTAGCAGTCGTTCAGGATGGTCAGCTTGCCGACCTGGAGGGTCTCGGCCCGCATCGAAACCGCCGGGAGGCTCTCGACCGCTCGGGCGAAGTCGTCCACCGACAGGCCGAACTGGTCGCAGACCGCCCAGGCGGCCAGGGCGTTATCGACGTTGCCCGGTCCCGGCAGCGGCAGGCGGACGGGTTTGCCCTGGATCGTGAAGGTGCTGTAGGCGCCCGAGCAGACGATATCTTGCGCCTGGTAGCGTGCGTTCGGCGCCTTGCCGAATGTGCGGAACGGACGTCCCCTGGCCCGACAGGCGGCCACCAGGGGCTCGATGTCGCCGTTGATGATGAACACGTCGCCGTCGCGGAGGCCCTCGGAGATCGAGAGCTTCTCGCGGATGATCGTTGCCAGGTCGCCGAAGCCTTCGAGGTGGGCCGGGTGGGCATTGGTCACCACCGCGACGTCGGGCAAAGCGATCCGCGTCAATTCAGCGATCTCGCCGGGGTGATTGGCCCCGAGCTCGGCGACAATCACCTGATCCTGCGGCTTGGCGCCCAGCAGGGTCAGAGGCAGGCCGATGTTGTTGTTGAAACTCTTCTGGGCCTGGTGCGTGCGGAAATGCTTGCTCAGCACGTGGTACACGATTTGCCGCGTTGTGGTCTTGCCGACCGACCCGGTGATGGCCACCACTTCGAAGGGGTTCATCAGGCGGTACGCGCGGGCGAGGTCGCCGAGCGCCCGGACGGTGTCGGGCACTTTCAGGATCCACCCGGCCGCGTCGGGCACGGCCCGGCTCACGACGGCGCAGGCCGCGCCTTTCTGCATGACCTGGGCGACGTAGTCGTGTCCGTCGAAGTTCTCGCCGGCGATGGCGAAGAAGCAATCGCCCGGCTGGATCGTGCGGGAGTCGGTACTGACGCCGGTAATATAGGATGTCTTGTCTTCTGTCCCGGCGGGTCGGCCTTCGACGGTCGCTCCGAGGATCCGGGTCAGGACCTCTGTCAGGATGGGCTGCATTGTCTCTCTTTCAGACATTGACGGGCAATGTCCTGGTCGCTGAACTTGAAACTTTCTTTGCCGATGATCTGGTAGGTTTCGTGGCCCTTGCCGGCCAGGAGGACGACGTCGCCGGGGCGGGCACTCTCGATGGCCAGCTCGATGGCCTTTCTTCGGTCCGATTCCACGGTGATCCGTTCGGAGCCGGGGTCGTCGAATCCGGCGAGGATCTCGCCGACGATGGCGTCGGGGTCCTCGGTCCTGGGGTTGTCGCTGGTGACGACGATCGTATCGGCCAATCGCTCGGCCACCTGGGCCATCCGCGGCCGCTTCGTCCGGTCGCGGTCGCCGCCGCAACCGAAGAGGACCGTGAGCCTGCCTCGGCACAGGGGCCGAAGCGTCGTCAGGACGTTCTGCAATGCGTCGTCGGTGTGGGCATAATCGACCAGCACCGCGACGTCGCCATCGCCCACCTTCTCCAGGCGGCCTGGGACCCCCTGGAGCAAAGACAGCCCGGCGGCCACCGCCTCCAGGTCCATCCCGGCGGCAAGGCATAGTCCCCCGGCGGCCAGGTGATTGGCGACATTGTGCTTGCCCAGCAGGGGCGTTCTGACCAGGGCCGTTCGACCTCGGTGCTCCAGCGTGAACTCCGTTCCGGCGACGGTCATGGACCGGATGCGGGCGGTCAGGTCCGCCGACTCATCGATCGCATACCAGCAGATGCGAGCTCTCGTTGCGTCGGCGATGGATTTCGATTGGGGGGCTTGCTTGTTCAGCACCGCGACCGCGTCCGAGGCCAGACCGGTGAACAGTCGGGTTTTGGCGGCCAGGTAGTTCTCCACGGTCCTGTGGTAGTCCATGTGGTCGCCGGTCAGGTTCGTGAAGGCCGCGGCGCGGAAGTTCACGCCCGCCAGGCGGTCCTGGGACAAGGCATGGCTGCTGGCTTCGATGACCATGTGGGTTGTGTCGCCGGCGACCATCTTCTTCTGGGAGTCGGCGATGGTCAGGCAGTCGGGGGTGGTCAGCGAGGACTGCGTCGCGCCCGACCCAGTGTCGTAGACCACGGTTCCGATCAGGCCGCACTTGTGTCCCGAAGACTCGATGCAGGCCTTGACCAGGTAGGTGACGGTCGTCTTGCCGTTGGTGCCGGTGACCGCCAGGCACGTCAGGCGATTGCCTGGATTCCCGTTGGAGGCCTGGGCCAGCAGGCCCGCCGCGACCGCGGGGTTCTCGACGGGAACAAACGTGACTTGGCCGTGGGGCGACGTGCTGTTCTCGCACACGATATATCGGGCGCCCTTGGCGATCGCCTGGCCGATGAACTGGTGGCCATCGCAGGAGGCGCCCCGAATCGCGACGAAGACGTCGCCGGGCTGCACTTGGCGAGAATCGATCCGGACCGCGATCGCCGGGTTCGAAGAGACCAGACTGAGCAACTGATTCCATTCCATGTTGTGGCATCCTATCCGAGGAATCGGGCAAGCGGATCCAACCGTTGCAGGTTTGTCATTCTACGGCGAAACGCCCGGCGGTGCAACTGGGAAGAGCCACGCGTTTTGCCTGTGGCAATATCGGCATTCCGGGCGATTTCGGATGAAAAACGGTGGGCGGCGAAGTCGATGAAGGAAGACGGAAGTCGTGCCTCCTGGCACGATGTTCTCAGTCCTGCCGAAGCGGGCCTTGAATCCGGTCCCCGCAGGCTGTAGGATGCTTGTGCTGGGCCGAAGGATAGGGCAACGCAGGCGTGCGACCCGAGCGTCGAGCCCAGTGGCTATACGGCAGAGGGCTCGGTGTCTGCCGGGCCCTGTCCGACCCCGCTGGTAGCCCCAGAAGCGAAGACGCATTAGATCCTCCGTACACAGTGTCGTAGGGAGATGGAAGGAATCGCCGAATGATTCGCCGCAGCTACTACGTGGTTCTGTTCTTATTGACGATCGTCTGCGCCCCGGCTTGGGCCGAGACGGAAACGGATTATCTGGCGGTCTTCATGGAGGGCAAGAAGGTCGGCCATTCCGTCCACACCCGCAGCGTGGAGGGGGGGCGGGTCACCACGAGCGATCGAGTGAAAATCACTATCAGCCGGATAGGGATTCCGGTGACCATCGAGATGACCGAGACGAGCGTGGAGACCCCCGAGGGCAAGCCCCTGCGGTTCGAGTCGGTGCAGCTCCTGGGCGCCGTGACGATGAAGACCGTTGGCGTCGTGAGAGAAGGCGGCGCGGTCGACGTCGTGTCGAGCCAGTTCGGCGCCGAGCAGAAGAGCACGATCCAGTGGCCGCAAGGGGCCTTGATGTCCGAGGGCCTTCGGCTGCTGACCCTGGAGAAGGGGCTCAAGCCCGGCACAGAGTACTCGGCGACCGTCTTCAGTCCCGGCGTCATGCAGGGCATGACCGCCAAGATCGCCATCAAGGACAAGAAGGAAGTGGACCTGCTCGGACGCGTGGTGAAGCTGACGGAAGTGGTCACCACGATGAACATGCCCGGCGCCGGGAACGTCGTCACCACAAGCTACGTGGACGACGACATGCGGACGCTCAAGAGCGTTGTGCCCATGGCGGGCCTGTTGATCGAGATGGTCGATTGCCCCAAGGAGTTCGCCCTGGGCACCAATGACGTCCTGGACCTGATCGACCGCATGTTCGTCAAGAGCCCCGAGCCTATCAGAAACCTCCACGGGATCGCCGCGATCACGTACACGCTCAACCCCGGCAAGGCCGCGGACTTCACGATCCCCACGACGGACAACCAAAAGGCCACGCGGACGGCCGAGGGCAAGGTGATCCTGGAGGTCCGTCCGGTGGCGGCCCCCTCCGGCGGCGAGTTCCCCTACCAGGGGAGCGACCCCGCGCTGCTGGAGGCGATCCAGCCGACGCGGTTCCTGCAGAGCGACAACAAACAGATCGTGGCCCTGGCTCGCAAGGCCGTCGGCGATACGAAGGACGCGGCCGATGCCGTTCGAAGGATCGAGGCTTTTGTCGCGGAGTACATCGACGACAAGAGCCTTTCGGTGGGTTACGCCTCCGCGGCCGAGGTGGTCGAGAGCCGCCAGGGCGACTGCTCGGAGTTCGCGGTTCTGGCCGCGGCCTTGTGCCGGGCGGTGGGCATCCCGTCGCAGGTCGTCGTGGGTATCGCCTACGTGGACGAGTTCGGCGGCCAGCAGGGCTTCGGCGGCCACGCCTGGACGCAGGCCTGGGTCGGCGGCAAGTGGGTGGGTTTGGACGCGGCTTTCAAGAGCAGCAATCGCGGCGGCTACGACGCAGGCCACATCGCCCTGGCGGTCGGCAACGGCGACCCCGGCGACTTCTTCAACATGGCCACCGCCCTCGGCCAGTTCCAGATCGAGAAGATGGAGGTGCAGAGAGGTAAATAGGATGCGTTCCGATCCTGGGTCGCGTCCAATCGGAATCGCGCATTCTGCAAACTCGACATTGCAGAATCGCAGATCATTCTGCACATTATCGCCTTCCTTGACTGGAAGGAGATCTCAGGGCCGTAGTCTCGATGCAAGCATCTCGCAAAGGCGTACGAAGTGCGGCAGGCGTCTTCTGAGTTCTGCGGGATCCAGTTCGGCAAGCAGCTCAAAGGAGCGTTTCCCCTTCTCGTACCCTCTCTGACGCCCGCAATCGCGTGTTGCGTTGACAAGGGCTTCTTGAACTGCCTGCTTATCGTGTGCCTCAAGGTCATCCAGCGGGGGCAAAGCGTTCTCGCGAAGACTGTCGCCGAAGAACCTCCGCAAAGCAGTTCTGTCGGCGACACACCAACTCTCCATGCATTGGACCATGAGTTGCGCCTGATCATCGTCCGTTCCCGCAGGTCGTTCCCATCCGTCTCGCGATCGCAGATGCTGCCATGCAGGCTGATTGACGCGCGCCTCGCTATCCACAAGTAGAACGGGGTATTCACCATCCCTTGTGGTGCGTAGCGCGGTCTTGAAATCGTCGTATGCGGCACTGCGATTGCCGCACGCCTTGGTGGATGGCATACGCCCCTGGAACCCTGCCCGTTCCAGGAGCTTTCGAAAACCCTCACGGCACTTGATGTGCAAAGACCGGCTCTGGCCACCTCCTTCGATATACAGCTTGACTTTCACCAACGTACCCCTCCGATTTCTCCTTGAGTCCAGAGTTCTCCGAGACGGTACTTTTCAAGCCATCCGTTGAGAGTCTGCCTATCGAGCCGCTTCGTTGTCGTCTGTCCTTCCAATTTCTCGCAGACAACAACGGACTCCGGCTGGTCGCTGAGTTCATCGACAAGGATATCTGAGTGAGTCGTTACCACCAACTGGGTATGTTCGGACGCAGTTTTCAGGAGCCGTGCGAGCGTTGGCATGATGTCGGGATGCAGCCCCAATTCGGGTTCTTCGATACACAGAAGTGGAGGAGGCGTAGGATGGCACAAGATAGCCAATAGACACAGATACCGAAGTGTACCGTCCGAGAGTCGCGTCGCCGGAACGGGACTGACCAGACCGGCCTCATGGAAGAAGACCTGGACAGTTCCCCCTTCGATGGACACGTCATAGTCTTCTATGCCGCCATAAAGCTGTTGGAGGTTTTCGAGGATGCGACGTTTTGCGACCGGATCCCGCCGCAGGCGATTCAAGACCAATCCGATATTGGCGCAATCAGGCTCCAGGAATTCGTTAGGCTGATCAGCTTTCTGCGGTTGTCGTGGCGCCGTGAACCGGCCGAACGACCATTCGCGATACTGGCGAATCCGTGCATAGACTTGACCGAGATATGTGATCTCGGGATATTGGTCAGGGTCCTTTCGTTGCGAAAGAATAGACTCGTCGAATGACACTTCCTCGCGATGGAGTTCCCGCTTGCCACCATCCCTTACGTTCAATATGGGGCGGCCTTGCTGAAAACGGTAGTAGAAGTACGCACCGTCTTGTCCGGTGTAAGGTGTTTCATTCTCGACACGTTCGTCAACCAGTTCGAACTTCTGTGATGACTCTGTGAACTGGATGGTGTGGCGGAGAGGCTGTCTGCCCAAGGGGTTTTCGACTACAACCTCAAGAGCAGCCGTTGCCCCTGGCGAACCCTTCCATATCCAGTCCCGGATTCCCCCTCCGTCGCGGACAGGTGCCGCAAGGTGCGTTGGCGCGGCACGCAGGAGACTGAGTGCCTCCACGAGATTCGATTTGCCCGATCCGTTAGGTCCAATCAGGACGTTCAACGGACGGAGTTCCAGAGAGTCGCTTTGGGGACCGAAAGACAGCAGGTTGGTCACTCTGATCTCACGCAGCATACTCTTACTCCCCTTGGCGTCCCATAAAGAGGTGGTTCTCACTCGAACTGAATGTCCACCGCGATGAACTCGACGGTGGTGTTGCCGTTGTAGTGGTTCAGACCCGGCTCGTAGGCGATGTTGAAGTACTCATGGTCGATGAGCTTCTTCTCCAGGCCGCCCATGCGAAAGCCGATGCAGCGGATCGTGCTGGTGGTGTCGGTGATCGCGAATTGCAGGTGCTCGTTCGTCGATCCACACCGACGCGGAGCCGCCGCCAGTCGCACGCCTTTGGTCGCGAAGACGGGCTTGGGATTGCCCTCGCCGTAGGGGCCGAGCAGATCGAGCTGGTGGACGACGTCCCGCGTGAACTGTCGCAGCGGGACCATCGCGTCGATGTGCATCTTGGCGACGACGTCTTCCTGCTGGAGGTTGGCTGCGGCGTAGACCTCGAAATCCGCAGCGAACGCCTCGATATTCTCCGGCGGCAATGTCAGTCCGGCCGCCATCTTGTGGCCGCCGAAGCTCGTCAGATGCGACGCGCACGCCTGGATCGCGTCGAGCATGGAGAAACCCGGGATCGACCGGGCGGAGCCTTGGGCCAGCCCGTTCTCGTTGGGTGAGGCGTTGATCATGATCGCCGGACGGAAGAATCGATCGACCAACCGGGATGCGACGATGCCCAGGACCCCTGTGTGCCAGTCCGGGGCGCCGAGCACGATGCTCCGCCGGTCGGGGTGATTGAACCCCCGCTCGACCACGATGTCGCAGGCCTGCTTGAGCATCTTGCGCTCGCACTGCTGCCGCTGCGTGTTCTGGTCCTTGAGGTATTCCGCGATCTGCATCGCCCGCATCTCGCTGGTGCTGGTGAGCAGCTCGACCGCCAATCGAGCGTGGCCCATCCGACCGGCCGCGTTGAGCACCGGCGCAAGACGAAAGCCGATCGCGATGCTGTCGACGCCTTTGCCCGCCAGACCCGCCGACTGGATCAGAGCCCGCAGGCCGCAGAGCTTCGTATCCGCGACGGATTGCAGGCCGAACTTGGTTACCACGCGGTTCTCGCCGCGCAGATCGACGACGTCCGCGACGGTGCCGATGGCCGCCAGACTCGTTGCGTTGAGCATGAACTCGCGGAGCTTGGGCTCCAGCTTCGGACCCCGGCTGAACTCCTCCGCGACCGCCCAGGCCAGCTTGTAGGCGACGAGCGCCCCGGCCGAATCCTGGTTCGGATAGGAAGGCTCCAGCGCCGGATGCACGATGGCCGCCGCAGCGGGCAGGGCCGCCCCCGGCTGGTGATGGTCCGTCACGATCAGGTCCACGCCGAGCTCTTTGGCCAGATCCGCCGCTGCGATCGCGGAGATCCCGCAATCGACGGTGACCAGCAGTCGCGTGCCCCCCTCGGCCAGCGAGCGGACCGCGTCGTCGTTGAGGCCGTAGCCTTCGTCGATGCGGTGGGGGATGTAGTAATCGACCTGGGCGCCCAGGAGCGTCAGCAGTTCCCAGAGGATCGAGACGCCGGTGATGCCGTCGACGTCGTAGTCGCCGTAGATGGTGATCCGCTCTTTCTTGTCGATCGCCTGGCGAAGCCGTACGACCGCCGGGCCGATCCCCGGCATCTGCGCCGGCCGGATCAGCTCCGTGAGCTTGGGCTGCAAAAAGACGCTCCCCTCGCGGGCCTCAACGATGCCGCGATTGATCAGGAGCTGCGCGATCAGCGTCGAAACCCTGAGCGATTGGGCGAGCTGCTCGGCGCGTCCGTCGGCCGGCGGTACCACCCACTCGGTCTTCTGCATCCCTGCCGGCGAAGGCATCTGTTTGGTGCGACCCATCCTTACCCTTCCAACGTCCTGGGAAAGCCTCACATATAACACATGCCGCCCTCATTTCGCAAGGGTTCCGTCCGCACGATCGCTTCGTGCGTGATTGCGACGAGACTCTCGATGTCTGGAAATCCGCACAGATAGAGCCATCTCTGGCCTGCGAAATTGAATGCCCCTTTCGCCGGCGGATCGGGTATAAGGGGCGTGAAACGTCCGGCCGCGGTTTGTCCCAAGGACTCGCCGGAAGCAGATGCGCAGACTCGACCGAAGGGAGAAGGAGATGGCTATGGACGCACGTACACGTCAACGACAGATTCTCATCATTGCAGCGGTTCTTGCCTGTCTGTGGGCGGGGGTTGCGGCCGGGGCAGTGAGCGTCATTCCGGCGCCGGTCTCTTACGAACAGCGCGATGGTTCTTTTATCGTCACGTCCTCGACCCGGGTTGTCGCGGCAGGGGATGCGGCCGGCGAAGCGGCTGGACTCGTCGATGCGCTGGCTCCTGCGATGGGATTTCGGCTGGCTCAAACAGAGAAGCTCCCGCTGGAGGCAAACGCCATTGTGCTTCGGACCGATTCGACGGTGAAGGAACGATTGGGCGAGGAGGGGTATGAACTGGATGTCGCGGCCACGTCGGTCCAAATTCGAGCGGCGCGGCGGGCGGGGCTGTTCTATGGCGTTCAGACGCTTCGGCAGTTGTTGCCGGCGGCGGTCTTCAATTCGGAGAAGGTGGACGGCGTCGAATGGACCGTGCCTTGCGTACGCGTGACCGACTATCCACGATTCGTATGGCGTGGCCTGCTCATCGATCCGGCCCGGCATTTCATTCCCGTGCCGGACTTCGAGCGGTTCATCGATGCGATGGCTCTGCACAAATTCAATCGCCTGCAAGTCCACTTCACCGACGACCAGGGCTGGCGGATCGAGATCAGGAAGTACCCGCGTCTCTTGGAGATCGGTTCGAAGATGGACTTCACCACGATCTTCAAGTCGCCCGAGTCGCGGGGCGACGAGGCCTCGCGAGCGGGCTGGTTCTATACGCAGGACCAGATCCGTCATCTCGTCCGGTACGCCGCGGCGCGCCACGTCACGATCGTGCCGGAGATCGAGATGCCCGCCCACACGGGGGCCGCGATCGTGTCGTATCCGCAGATCGGCCTGTATCCGGAGAAACTCGCCGCGTTGCCGGCGGACCGGCGATGGAGGGCCCACGAAGGGGTCCTGGCTCCACGGCCAGAGACCGTCGCCTTCATGCAGGACGTACTGGCGGAGGTGATTGAGCTGTTCCCGAGCAAGGAGATCCACATCGGCGGCGACGAGGCCAACATCGACCACTGGCGAAAGTGCCCCGAGATGAAAACGCTGATCGCGGAGCTGGGCCTGGCGAGCGAGGAGGAGCTTCACAGTTGGTTCATCCGGCAGATGGATTCGTTCCTGACCTCCCGGGGTCGGCAGTTGGTCGGGTGGGACGAGATCCTGCAGGGCGGCCTGGCTCCCGGCGCGATCGTGATGAGCTGGCGGGGCGAGCAGGGGGGCATCACCGCAGCGCAAGCCGGACACGATGTCGTCATGGCGCCGACCTCGCACACGTACTTCGACTATTACCAGGGCCCGCCGGCGTCCGAACCCAAGGCCATCGGAGGCGATGTGCCCCTGGCGAAGGTCTACGCGTATGAGCCAATCCCAGCGGCTCTGAACGCCCAACAGGCCAAGCACGTTCTCGGCGGCCAAGGCCAGCTCTGGGGCGAGTTCATCTCCACCGAGAGCCACCGCCAGTACATGACCTATCCGCGTGCGGCCGCGTTGGCCGAAGTGCTGTGGTCGCAGTCGAAGGCCCGCAACTACGACGGATTCCTCCACCGTCTGACCGAGCACCTCAAGCGGTTGAAAGCTCTGAATGTGAACTATCGTCCTTTGAAGGACTGAGAATGGGTCGCGTCCTATGGGTCCTATGCGTCCCATGGGACCTATGGGACGAATGGGACCTATAGGACTTCTCTCTCTCGCCGATTTGCCATTTACGAGACTTCGCCGGAAGGCTATGATTGCCGCCGTTGTTTGCGACGGTTTCGAGTTTGGCTTTGGCTGAAGGAAGGCATGGCGCGAGAAGAGCAGGTCCTGGTGGTGGAGCGGAAGGTCTTTGACGAATTGGGTTCGTTCCGCGGTTTGCAGTTCGACGTTCAGCGGTATCTGGACAGGCTCTTTGTCCCCGGGACTCTGCGGTTCATGCCGCGGCCGCTGGCGGAGAAGGACCCGGGCTTCAAGCAGCTCATCCCCTACGTCCTGATGACCTGCGAGGGCAGGTACCTCACCTACGTCCGCGGCAAGCGGGCCGGCGAGACCCGCCTGGTGGGCAATCGCTCCATGGGGATCGGCGGCCACATCAACCCGATCGACGACGCGGCCCCGCTGTTCGGCGATTTCCGTGCAATGTACGAGACGGCCGTGGCTCGTGAAGTGACCGAGGAGGTCGCGGTCGAGGCCGGACACAAAGACCACGTGGTCGCTCTGCTCAACGACGATTCCAACGAGGTGGGCAAGGTACACCTGGGCGTCGTTCACTGCTGGGTCCTGGACGCGCCGAAAGTGAGCCGGCGCGAGCAGATGATCACGCAGATGGAGTTCATGACCGTGGACGAATTGCGGACGGTCCGCGACCAGATGGAAACCTGGTCGCAGCTTTGCCTCGACGGCCTGGGCCCGATCCGCGCGAAGCTGTAGGTCGCATGGTACAAATGGGACTTATGGGACGGATAGGATTCGTTGCCCGCGGCCGGCGCTTGCACCCGAACGCTTTGCGGGTATGATAGCGTCAAAAAACCGCCGACCCCTGTGCAAGATACGACGGAGGATGCCCTGAACGACACGACTGCGACCACCCTGCCGCTGACGCGGATTCAACGCCTGATCGGCGCGCGGATGCTGGCCTCGAAACGGAACAAGCCGTGCTACTACATGGAGATCAGAGCCGACGTCACGGAACTGATGGGCATGCGCCACGGTCTGAGCAGAGCCCTCGGCGTGAAGGTCACGACCGGCACGTTCTACATGCGCGCCATGGCGGTGGCGGCAAGACAGCATCCTCTGATGGTCGGCCGGCTCGCTTCCGGAGGCCACTCCAACAACGGCGACGGCTACCTCGTCCAGGTTGCCGAGAACGTGAACGTCGGCTTCGCGGTCAACAGCCCCCAGGGCCTGGTCGTCCCGGTTGTTCGGTACGCCGAGGGGCTGTCGCTGGCCGAGATCGCGGAAGAGGAGAAAGTGCTGACGGACAAGGCACGAAGCAACAAGCTGACGCTCGAGGATATCGAGGGTGAAACCATCGCGTTGAGCAACCTCGGCGCGTACGACATCGACTCGTTTCTGGCGATCGTGCCGCCGCAGGTCAGCGCGATCGTCGCGGCGGGCAAGATCATTCCGGCCGTCGTGCTACAGGACGAAGGGCCGGTCGTCCGCAAGATGGTCAGCCTGACGTTGACCGCGGATCAGCGGGTCATCCCGTGCGACTACGCCGCCCGATTTCTCCACTGCCTGGCGGAGCAGTTGAGCGATCCTGAGTGGCTGGTTTAGACGAAGGCAAGACAGTTCGGTTGTGCAGATGGATCAGGAGGACAAACGATGGCTAACCGCATCAGCTCGATTCTGTGTCTGGGTTTCGTGGCGACGTTGTGCCTGTGCCCCCTGGCGGCGGCGCAGCCGAAGGTGGAATTGTTGTGGCCCGATGGAGCGCGGGGGGCGAAGGGGCAGGCCGAAGGCGACAAGCCCACCTTGACGATCTACTTGCCCGCGCAGGACAAGGCCACAGGCGCCGCGGTCGTGATCTGCCCCGGCGGCGGCTACGGCCACCTCGCCATGGACCATGAAGGCCACCAGGTCGGCCAGTGGCTCAACTCCTTCGGCGTCGCGGGTTTCATCGTCGCGTATCGTCACAGCCGAAGCGGCGCGGGCTACAATCATCCCGCTCCGATCCAGGATGCCCAGCGGGCGATCCAGACGGTGCGAAGCCGCGCCCAGGAGTGGGGCGTCGATCCCGATCGCATCGGAATTCTGGGCTTTTCCGCGGGCGGGCACCTCGCTTCGACCGCCGCGACGCACTTCAACGAATCATTCGTCGAGCCTCGCGATGCGATCGACCGCGTCAGCCGCCGGCCGGACTTCGCGGTCCTGGTGTACCCGGTGATCGCTTTCGGCGAACCCTTCACGCACTACGGGTCGCAGCACAATCTGCTCGGTCGCGACGCGGACAAGGCCTTGGTCGAGAAGTTCTCGAATGAGAAACAAGTGACGCCGCAGACCCCGCCCACGTTCTTGTTCCACACCTGGGAAGACACGGCTGTCCCGGTCGAGAACAGCATCATGTTCTATCTTGCCCTCCGCAAGGCGAAGGTCCCGGCCGAGATGCACGTTTTCCTCAAGGGCCAGCACGGCATCGGTCTGGGCCAGAACCGCGGCGCCGCTTCCGCCTGGCCGGGTTTGTGCCAGAAGTGGATGGGAGAATCGGGGCTGCTCAAAGGCAAGACGCAGTAGGGGGATCGCCACCGACGCCTGGGCGCGCCTGTCACCCCTGCGGGTTGCTCAGGGTACGGGCTCTTTCGCCTGGCCTCGGGACGACGGGCCTTGTGGCGGTTGGACCTCGCGCGAAACGTCACACGCCGGAGCAATCGGGCGGCATTTCCAGCGGGGTCACGGGAGGTTCGAGAGCGGCCGGAGCGGGTTCCGGATAGACTGGGGCCGGCAGATGCACCTCGCGGATCTCGATCGGCGCGGGAGCAGGGATCGATTCCACAGGAGCTGCAAACTGAGGCTCGGCCTGCGACTGCGCAGGCTCATCCGATTCGACGGCCGGCGGCATTTCATCTTGTGAGGTCGGCGCGGCGACTTCGCGAATCTCGATCGGGACGGGGGCGGCAACCGGCTCCGCCTGAACCTGGACTTCCGTCTGGACCTGGCTCTGCGATTCGACGACGGGCTCAACCGTCGTCTCGGGCTCGTCGGCGACGCCCAGGAAGAAGTTTCCCACCTTGCGGTAGTCTTCGGCTCCGTTGCAGGCGGGGTCGTATTCAAAGATGGTCCTGCCGTAGCTGGGGGCTTCCGCCAGCTTGATGTTCCTGCGGATGAACGACGGCAGCACGACCGCTCCGTCCCAGGCGCTGTTGGTGCCGCGGGCGCTTTCGAGGAAGCTCTCGATATCGGCGCGAACCTCGCTGGAAAGGGAGGCTCTCGTGTCGTGCATGCACAGGAGCACGCCGGTGACTTTCAATCGCGGATTGATCCGCTTGTTGACCAGATCGACCGTCTGGAGCAGCTTGCCGAAACCCTGGAGAGCCAGGAAGTGCGGCTGCAAGGGGATCAGGACCTCTTCGGCCGCGGCCAGGGCGTTGAGCGAGAGCAGCCCGAGCGAAGGCGCGCAGTCGATCAGGCAGAAGTCGAACTTGTCCCTGCAGCTCTGCATGGCCTCTCGCAGGATGATCTCGCGTCCGACGACGTTGACCAGTTCGGTCTCGGCGCCGACGAGATTGATGTTGGCCGCCAGGAGCCAGAGATTGGGGCGCACGAGCATGAGGCTCGATTCGAAGCCTGCCGATTCGGTGAGCACCTCATAGGCGCCGATCCGGACGGCGGTGGGCTCGACGCCCAGGTGAATGGTCATGTGCGCCTGGGGATCGAAGTCGATGACGACGACCCTGCGTCCCGCGGCGGCCAGCGCCGCGGCGGTGTTGACCGCGGAAGTGGTTTTTCCGACGCCCCCTTTTTGATTCAGGACTGCAATCGTTCTCAATCCGTAGCCCTCACTGCTCCTGCGTTCTTCGGCCTTCGGTCCGGAGCCTCTTCAGGACGGCGTCGAGCACGCCGTTGACGAAAGGCCCGGACTTCTCCGTGCTGTACTTCTTCGCCAGTTCGATCGCTTCGTTGATGATCACCTTCGGCGGGATGTCCGGACACGAGATCAACTGGTGCACGGACAGGCGAAGGATGCTTCGATCCACGGGCGAGAGCCGCGAGAACTGCCAGCGGATCGTCGCGCCGCCGATGATCTCGTCGTACTCGCCCACCTTGGCCCAGGCGCCGTTGGTCCATTCCCAGGCGAGCTGGCGGGTCCGCGAATCGCCCTCCATCTCGTAGAAGAACTCGGCCATCAGGCGCGGCAGCAGGACGGAGCCCTGCACGTCGAGTTGATAAAGCGCCTGCATCGCAAGCTCTCTGGCCCTGGTTCGCTTATCCATAGCATCTACTATCTACTATTGACGATTTACGATTTGACATCCTGCGTCGCTTACGAAACCCGGGTGTTCTTCTTCCCATTCACAAACAGTAAATCGTAAATAGCAAATCCCTTATCCGATCTGCTGGACGACGTGCACCATTTCCATGGCGGTCATGGCGGCATTGGCCCCTGCGTTGCCCATCTTCGTGCCGGCCCGCTCGATGGCCTGCTCGAGGTTTTCGCAGGTCAGCACGCCGAAGATCGTCGGCACGCCGGTGTCGTAGTTGATCTGGCCGACCCCGCGGACGACCTGCTGGCAGACGGCGTCGTAGTGGCCCGTCTGGCCTCGGATGACCGCGCCCAGGCAGATGACCGCGACGTACCGCCCGCTCTCGGCCAGCTTCTTGGCCACCAGCGTGATCTCGCACGCGCCGGGCACCCAGGCGACGGAGATCTGCTCTTCCGCGGCGCCGTGGCGACGCAGGCAGTCGATCGCTCCTTCGACCAGCTTGGAGGTGATGAAATCGTTGAATCGGCTCACGACGAGGGCGTACTTGCCCTTGCCGGCAGCGATCTGTCCGTTGATTTGCTCGATCATAGTACAAACTCTCCAAACACGTGCGCCAAGCCGAGGGACCCATGGAATCGTGCCGGTCGCGCGGGTGGCCGCTTGGGCGTATTATAAGACCCCCGCCGCCCTCCATCCAGAAAAACCGCAACCGCGACGCCATCGACGCCCCAAAACCAGCGGCTCTACCGCACTAAGCACAAGTATTCTAAAGGTTTAGCAGTCTGCCCGCCAGAGGAATCTGACGGACCGAGGAAATCAGATACGGCCGACGTTCGGTGGTGGACTCCATCAGGTTCCGGGTGGCAGCGACAAACGCAGTCTGTCGATGGTTCCGTCTGTGCGCGAAAGCCATCGACAAGCTCCGAAGACTCCGCTTGTCGCTGCCACGCGAAGTCGAAGGAAGGCCGGTCCCTATGCCTTGCGCCCTGCGTCTTGCGCGCTTGCGAAGATGGTTGCCGCCGTATTTCAGCGGCATCCGCGAAATCCGCAGGCGGGGCCGGAAAATGTGCTAAGGCAGCCCCGGCCGATGGGCGATAACGCTGTTGTGTCAGAACAGGCGTCAACCACTGGAGGTGCGTAGGATATATGACGTTCGAGGGCATGGATTCCGGTCCGTACGACAAGGCCGAGCGGAGCGCCCGCAAGGCATATGAGCTCTACGAAGACGGCAAGATGAAGCAGGCGCTGGCGGCCCTGGAAAGGGCCATCGAGGTCAACCCCAGCAACAGCGCCTGGCACTTCAACAAAGGGCTCACCCTGGACGCGATCAGCCGGTTCGACGACGCGATCGCAGAGTACGAACTGGCCCTGCAACTGAATCCCAACGACCTGGAGATCCTCAACGCCCTGGCGGTGGACTACACCCGCACGGGGCTCTACGACCGCGCTTTGACCACTTTCGAGTACATTCAGCAGCTCGATCCCGAGTTCGAGCCCGGCTACTGCAACCGGATCATCACCTACGCCGAGATGGGCCAGCACGACATGGCCGAGCAGATGTTCTACCTGGCCCAGCAGATCGACGAGGAATGTCCTCTGTGCTATTACAACATCGGCAACAGCCTCTTCGCCCGCGGGCAGTTCAAGAAGGCCGTCCGCTGCTGGCTGCGAACCGCGGAGCTGGAGCCGACCCACCCCCAGATCAATTACCGCATCGCGCAGGCCTATTGGTCCGACGGCGACCACGCCAAGGCCCGCGAGCACTTCCTGGCGGAACTGCGGACCAATCCCGGCGACGTCGAAGCGATCATGGACATGGCCCTGTTCTGCCTGCAGACGGGCGATCTGGACAACGCCAAGGAGAAGTTCCATCGGCTTCTGGAGATGGACCCGGACTTTGCGCCGGCCCTGCACTACCTGGGCGAGATTGCCCTCGATCAGGGCAATCCCCAGCGCGCCGCGGAGCTGTTCGACGAGGCCTTGAAGAGGGACTCGACGCTGGCCGGGCCGCACTACCGCCTGGCCCAGTGCGCGCTGCTCGACGAACAGAAGGCTCAGGCCCGCGCCCACCTGATCGCGGAACTCGACCACGAAGTCGATGACGCCGGCACGCTGGTGTCGATGGCGTCGATGTTCCTGGCGATCGAGGATCCGGACCACGCCTCGCAGTGCCTGCTGCGTGCGGTCGGTCTGGACATGCGCAGCGCCGACGCGTACTACTACCTCGGCGTCAGCGCCGCCAACAAGAGCCAGTTCGCGGACGCCGAACGGTTCTTCTCTCGGGCCTTGGAGCTCGACCGGGACCACATCGCCGCCCTGCGGGACTCTGCGTTCACCTTCCTGGCCGCCGGACAGGCGTCCCAGGCGACGGCGCGGATCGCCCGCGCGAGGACCCTGCTTCCGAAGGATTGCGAGCTTCGGATGCTCGACTACAGCGTCCGCCTGGTCCTGCTGACGGGCCGACTGACGCGTCTGGTCTGCCGCCTGGACCCGAGACCGGCCCTTCGACGGTTGTGCCATCGCCTCCGAAGCCGCTGAGACGCATCCGTCCTGGTCTTCCATGTCCAGCCTACGCCGGCCTGTCCCTTCGAATTCCACACCCTCTTGGAGTATGTCCATTTTCAAACGAACTAAGCCTGTGAATAACGGGTCGCACCGGCCGGTTTTCTCTTGCTTATTCTCCGAAAAAACTCCAAAATAGAGATCTGGGAAATGACGCTGCCAAGAGGGGGTCGGGCGCCGCCTGGGCCTGACACAGGACAAGACCGCAGTGTCCGGAGGTAGGACAGATGGGATGCTCGCCCGATTGCGAGAGGCGAGGTGAAAAGCTTCTTTGGAAAGGGTGCAGCGATGAAGGCGAGAATAGCCATTGTCTTGACGGCGATTGTGTTTCTTTGTGGTCCTGTCGGGGCTGCGACCGTCGGCTGGATCGACGGGATCGGGGCTACGGCTCCGACCCAATGGTCGATCAATCCATCGAGCCCGTCCACGACCGACGTGATTTCCTTCTCCGGCCCCACGGACAAGGTGTACGGAAACAGTTGTAACGCGGAGGCTTCCTACGGAGGCACGCCCTATCTGTCGATCAACAGCTCCGCCAAGACCATCGAGCTGAAGTTCCAGGGCCCTGTGTCGGGAATATGCCCCTTGATTTATAAGCCCGCCGTGGGTTTCCGCGGCGAGTTCGGGCCTTTGGCCGCGGGCAACTGGACCCTCAAGTGTACCCAGTCCCTCATCGCGTTCCAGCTCGCCTTTACCGTCGGCGGCGGGTCGCCCGGCGGCCAGATCCTTCGCGTGGACCAGAACGCTCCCCTGGCTATCTGGGTCCCCGACGGCAGCAGTTGGACGAGAGCCTATCGCAACCTGCAGGACGCCCTCGCGGCAGCAGGGTCCGGCGATACGATCCGCGTCGCCGACGGCGTCTACACGCCGGACGATGGAGCGGGAGTCACGCCGGGAGACCGCACAGCGTCCTTTGACATCCCCGACGGCGTGACCGTCATGTGCGGATACGCCGGCTACGGCGCCGCCAACCCCGACGCACGGAACGTCAAGACCTATCCCACGATCCTCAGCGGCGACCTCAACGGCGACGACCTCTGGGGCATTCTGAACCTCTCGGACAACAGCTACCACGTGGTCTCGGCCTCCGGCTCCGGCACGCTCAGCGGCGCGACGATCACCGCAGGCAACGCCGACGGGTCGGGAAACCACCGCTACGGCGGCGGCGTCCTGCTGATCTCCTCGACCCTTCGGATCGAAAACTGCAAGATCAAGGGCAACAAGGCGGACTTCGGCGCCGGCGTCGCCTGTCTCGAAGGCATCGCGCCGGTCCTGATCAACACTGAAATCACCGGCAACTGGGCCTACACCTTCGGCGGCTGCCTCTACAACGACGACGCCAACGTCGAGATGACCAACTGCCTGGTCGTCGGCAACACCGCAGGCAGCGCGAACATCCTGGGCGGCGACGCCATCTTCAACGTCATGGGCAGTCTGGACATCACCAACTGCACCATCGCGGACAACCGTCCCGGCCACTCGGCCCCCGCCAACAAACGGGCGATCGTCAACCTCATCTGGGGACCGGGCTTCGTGGACACGATCTCCATCAAGAACAGCATCATCCGCAACGGCGGCACGGAGGTCTGGAGCACCGAGCCGGGTCTGGTCACCCTGCATCGCAACAACATCGAAGGCGGCGCCGCGGGCTTTGCCGGCTCGGGCAACATCAACCAGAATCCGCTCTTCAAGAACCCCGGCGCGTTCGGCATCGAAGGCCAGTGGTTTTTCACCGACGACGGGTACACCCTGTTGGCGGGCTCGCCCAGCATCAACGCAGGCAATCAGGCTTTGCTGCCGCCCGGCCTGGCGGTGGACCTCAACGGCAACGCCCGCGTTCAGGGCGGACAAGTGGACCAGGGTGCCTACGAAGGCGGCGGTCTGCCTCCGGCGGTCGTCCTGGTCCCCAACGTGGTCGGCCAGACCCAGAGCGCCGCGCAGTCCACTCTCAACAGCGCCGGACTGGTCGTCGGGACGATCAGCAACGCCTACAGCAGCACGGTCGCGGTCGGCAGGGTGATCAGCCAGGACCCGACCAGCGGGAGCACCGCGGTTACCGGTTCTGCAGTGAATCTGACGATCTCGCTCGGGCCGGCTCCAGGGTCGTCCTGGACGCTGGAGAAGACTTCGGACATCTCCATGACGGTCCCGAACCCGGCGCCTGCATACCTCGTCTCCGTCAACGGGGCCGGGACGTGGACGTTTACCGCCGTCGGGACGACGGAGTACAAGATCGAAGCGACCAGCGTGGCCGGAGTGGGCGGAACGTGGTTCATCACTCCGTCCAGCGGCACAGTGTCTTCCGGCGTCCACACGATCTCCTTCACCATGAACGGCGTGAATCTCAACGTCAGCGGGCTGACCCCCGGCGACCACAAGATCGCGGAAATCAAGTTCTATACCCGCTGAGAGGGCGGTTTGCAGTGTGCCCGCGCCGCCGATCGGAAGTGGGTGGGCACGGGCACGGACCAGTCGTCCTGAGGCGAAGCCGAAGGACCTGGGCATCGGACGAGAGGGTTCTCTTGATCCCATGCCAGGTCCTTCACTCCGCTTCGCTCCGTTCAGGATGACGCAAGCCTCACAGGGTGTTGCTGCAGCCCGTGTCGGTGGACGATTTTTCCATCAGAACAACGCAAGAAACCGCGTTCTGGCGTCACGGCGACGTTTTTTTCTTTTGTCGTCGCAGGGGCGACCGCTATAATAGCTCGTCCGGAAACAGGGGGCTGTGACCGCGGGTCCGACGAATTCGACCGTCCCAGCGTGTCCGGACGACAGGGCCGGTGGCCGAGTCGGCGCAGTTGCGGTATGCCGGCTTCATCGGCCGAGTGGCGGAATGGCAGACGCTGGGGCCTTAAAAGCCCCCTCAGACCCCCAAAAACCGCGTTTTCGCCCCTGAAAACCGCGATTCGTTCCCCTGGTGTACCCCTGTTTTACCCCCCCAATGTGTAACAAATGTGATACAGACCTGCTGCATCCACAATCCACCTTCTGACAATCTTCTAGTTCCTTTCTACGACGGCCCGGCCTCGTGAAACCTCCCTGTGTAGGGACTGCGATGGATAGCCGTAGGCAAGGCGATGTACGAGCGGGCCGTTGAATTCTAAGGACCCTGATGTTCGAGGGATCGAATGAGTGTTGAGTTCCAGGTTATTGAGTGTTGCGAAGGCTGTGCCTTGTGGAGTCAAGGGGCGGTTGCCCCCGGTCTCTCCGCACGCCCCCTTGTCGAGGGGTATCCCCTCCACAAGAAAGCTCTCCTGTGCGTAGGGGACGCGCCCAGTTTCCGTGATGACCTGGACGGTATATGCTGGTCGGGCAAGCCGGGGCAGATTCTCCGGGGATTCTTTGAGGCGTCTGGAATCCTGGAAGAGGCTGACGTTTACCTCAGTCTCGCTTGCCGCTGCCGCCTCCCTCAAAACACCGACCCCAAAACAGGGCAGTTGAACGCTTGCCGTCCCCACCTGCAAGACGATCTCGACTCCCTAACATCAGGGTCCTTGTATGATACGGTGATGATTCTATGCTGTGGGCGGTATGCTTTGGAGGCTGTAACCCGGTATTCCAAACTGGAGCTTGGGTTCTCCCTCCAGGGCAAGCCGCTGTCCTGGTTCGCGGAGCAGAAGGGGGCGAAGTACAAAGGGCTGGCTTCCCCTCCCGGCAAAGAGATCAAAGTGTTCAGTACGTGGCATCCCGCTGGGTTGATGCCAGGGGAACACTTGTACGATAAACGCAACCGCCACCCTGAGCGAGTACTGGCGGTGGAAGACCATTTCAATCTTGTCCGAAGGCATCTGCGGGAAGAGCATACCCTCGCCGCGTTCTGCGGCACATCCAACCTTTCGCTCGCGACCACGGCTGCAACGCCGTTCTCTCTCCACGTAAATAAAACTCTTCCCGCAGCCTTCGTCCTTCCCCCGGAGTCCGTCGTCACGCTGGACATTGAAACCTATGGCATCCTCCAGGGGAACAACCAGACCGCGTTCCACCCCGTCCGCATGAAGCACATCGACGGGGTGGGGTACAAAGACCAGATCGTAACCATCGCTTTTGAGTACAGGGATTCTCATGGACATTCACACGTTTACGTATACCACCCTAGCCGCCGCAATCTTGTGTCTCGTTGGCTCCGTATGGTGTCTGAGTCGAAGAGTATCCTTCTTGGGCAGAACATCAAATTCGATGTGGCCTGCCTACGAGCAGCCGACTCCGAGTGGGGTTATTACCTGGACCCTCGACGAATCCGGCTTGACGATACATTGCTTGTTGGATTCCTCGCTTACGAGGGACGACCTGAAAGAGGTCTTAAAGAGCTATCTCTCTTATTTGGACTGTGGGATTATGACAGGACCGCGATTGCCAAAGGACAGAAGTACAAAAGCCCACACGATCCATTACTCCTCTATTACAACGCGGTCGATTGCTTCAACACCCGGAACCTCTGGGATCTCTACTGGGTGCAGATCCGAGAAATGTACGGAACCAAGTCCGCCAAGCCCACTCCCCTATGCGCCCGAATGCGGAATGAAATACTCTGGAATGTCATCGCCCTCGAAGCCGCAGGAATCGGACTCGATTATCAAGGGTTGCAGGATTACGATGAACGACTCCGGCGACGTTGTGATCTCCTCGTTGAGGCATGTGCCCGGCACTCCCTGTACCTCTGTGGGAAGGGCTCCGACGCCTCCCGCCGCAAGCTGATTCACGACATCTTGGAGTCCCAGAATATGCTGGGGGACCCCCGCGTCGTGTACACCGGCAAGACCCGCAAGCTCTCCGTGGGTAAGGACAACTGCAACCTCGCCCAACTGGTAGTGTCCCCAGGAACATCAGGGTCCTTGTTACTGGCCGCGTATCAGAAGTATGTGGAGTTGAGCAAGATGCGGTCCTCGTACACTCAGCCTCTTCTGACGGAGAAGGCCAGGGGCATTCAGTATACGGTGCAGGGGGGGAAGGTGGGGGTAACGCACCCCCATTGGTTCCCCATGCCTTCCCGGTTCTCCAAGGACGATCCTTCCACAGGGGAAGGGGGCACCAAACAGGGAAGGTTTGCCGCTCAGAAGCCGGGGTGCCAGACATTCCCAAAAGAGATCAAGAAGCTGTTACGCTCGAAGTTCCCCGGCGGGAAGATCATTCGGTATGACCTCTCGCAGATTGAACTTCGGGTGCTGGCCATGCTCAGCGGCAACCCCATTATGATTGAAGAGTACCGTACAGGGATTGATCGGCACAAGCTGGCGGCGTTGGAAATGTTTCCCGAACTGACTGTGGACCACCCGGAGTTCAAGAAGTTCCGGCAGATCGGGAAGAAACGAAACTTTCTGGTGACGTATAGAGGGGGGGCTCAAACCCTCAAGGATTCGGTGCTGCGTGATATGGGATTGGATGTACCTCTCATTGCTTGCCAACGGGGAATCGACGCCCACGACAAGAAGTACCACCAAGTTCGAGAGTGGCAGGACGAGCAATTGGCATTGGTCCGCGACCGGGACGGGTACTTGGAAGTGCCGACTGGATGGAGTCGATACTGGGGCGTCGGAGAAGCCGTCAACGGGAAGATCTCGGAGATTGCGGACTTTCCTGTTCAGACCATTGCGGCCCAGCTTACGCAGTCGGCACAGTATGCGATCATGTGTGAGTTTCTGGATCGTAAAATGCGGTCTCATATTATCGACAATATCCAGGATTCTCTGGGGTTCGATACGCACCCGGAGGAAGAAGAAGAAGTTGATAAAATCGCTATAAAATGGTTGACTAATCCTCCCTTGTACTCTATACTTCTCAACATACTGGGTCCTGAAAGGGCCGTGCCGCTTGAGTGTGAGCGGCAATAGTGATTGGAGGCATTTCACATGACAGTTTCACGCACCCTACAGCAGCAATTCGTTGCCGCCCGTAATGTCAATGGGGTCCCCACGTTTGTCGCTGCGGCGGACGGGGCGGCTACCCTGTTGACGAATGCCAATGCCAACTTGGATTGGAACAGTATGCCCGCTGGTCGATGGACCGAAGTCCCAATGGGGGCAACGGGTATTGTCATGGGGTTGATCGGCAACCATGAGACGGACCCCGACGACCTGGGATGTGTCACTCGTTTGTGGGCTTACCATGATAAGGGGCCTGCATTGCTGATCGGGGAGATTACCTGGACTATCGGCAAGCGACCGATGGTTCGGTTCCCGTATCCTCCGGATCAGGATGGGGTGTTGGATACGGCGAAGTGGGCAGATACGGCGTCGATCACCGATGAACAGTTCATCCATGCGCCGGTCGTGAAGAACAGTGAGTCGGATGACATTTGTCTGGTTACTGTCCACATGGGCGGTGCCAAGCGTATCCTGGTCGAAGTAACCTCGCTGGACGCAGGCTTGTCCGTCATGCCTGTTTTTACCTACTACAATGCGTAAACATATCGTTGGGTTTGTCCTGGCCCTGCTGTTGATGGGGATGGTTGGTTTCACCCCGTCGGTGCAGGCCAGCGTGTTCGGCAATGGTTCTCGTGCCGAGTTCTCCGATTCTTCCGCGTTCACTCTCCCCGATGGAGGCTGGACCATTTCTTTTTGGGCCAAGCCGGATGACCCCTGTACGGCCGCGCGTATCCTCTACAGCCACGGTACGTCGGGGCAACCCCGTTTGTACATGGACATCCAGGGGAGTGCCACTTGGCCGATCAATGGTCTCCGTGTAACCTACAATTCGACTACGGCGAATGATTCGTCCGGGACAAACTCCAGTCGATTGGGCGGCTATAAGGTATGGTGCCGGGTCACGTTGGTGCGGAGTGCCTCCGACCATAAGATTCGTTCCTACATGTACGTCCCTGGCGTCGGTGAGACTCTCCGGGCTACGTCCGCTTCTGTCTCCGGCAGTACGTCCAACCCCTCCGGAACCCTCTACCTGGGGGGCACGAATTGGTGGGGGCAGATGGCGGAGTGGGCCAAGTGGGACCGGGAATTGAGTGCCGAGGAACGCACTGAATTGAACGGCGGAGAGCTTCCTGAAGATGTCTCCGGCGGGGCTCCGGTTTGGCATCTCCCTTTGTTCAACAATTACACCAGCCTTTCCGGGGATCTGTCGCTGTCTACGGCAGGCACCGCATGGTTCGACCCCACGGACCACCCGGTTGATCGAGGCCCCATTGCCCCGCTTCCTGTCACGATGGTCTGGCCCCTGGAAAATGAAGTCTGCAACCACCGAGGGTACATTGCTTGGCATAAGAATTCCCGGTTTTCCCCCCAGGAACAGACGTACAATGTGTATCTTCGCAAAGGGTCAGGGGACTGGCAGCAGATCGGCAGCAATCTCACAGGACGGTATTGTGATACCGGAGTCTTGGACGATGCTTCTACCTATTCGGTTCGAGTGGATGCCAAGGCTGTGGCCTATGATCTGACCACCGAAGGAACGGTTATCACCTTCACCACCTCTACCCCCAGCGGCACGGTGTATTATGTGGGGCCTACCGCTACCTCCAGTGGGAATGGGTCCACCCCTTCCACCCCTATGCCCTGGTCCGGCTTGAGTTCAGCCTATGCCGGTGCGGTGATTCGTATTGTCAACCCGGATGCGACCATCTTCTACGAATATGAAAGTCTGAACAACGCCACCTACACTGAATGGCCCAACCTCAACTTCCAAAGCCGTCAAGTCATTGAGTATGGGATCACCCGCACCTTCCAGGACTGGCGAGGCATCCGCCGTTTTGCAGACGGCAGCTATGGCGTTGAACACCAATTGGTTATTGTGGATTACGACCCTCCTTACGCCATTGTGTCCGGCAAGGTCCACAACGGCATGATGGTCAATCCTGTTGCGGGAGGCCAAGGTCTGGACCAGAAACCGGAAGCAACTTCCGGCACCTGGAATGCTCGGTCGAACCGAGGGGATGAAATCCCTCTGCGGATTACCGGGGGCTCCCGCCCTTACTCCGTTTTGAATTGTGATTCCCTCCTGGCAAATGATACAGTTCGGACATCCGTTGATGCTCGTTACAACATGCGGAATTTTTCCATCCTTACCGTGTTGGACGAACTTCCCGCGAACAATCTCTGGTTCCGTCCCTCCTATCGTTACTTCGAGGGCAACGGTTTGAAGTTCCGAGTTTCGGACATCCGGTATGATCGAGTCTCCCAGGTGGACATCGGCGGTTCCGGGGCGGTTCTCACGCCTGGGTCTTCCAAAGCTCGTAGCGTCCAAACACAAGACTTTCCCAGTTTTGAGCGATGCGTAAGCCGCCCCACAGGTGAATTCTGTGCCGGTTGGGTGAACACCCATTGTCATGCCTGGGAAGCGTCCCAATGCTATGCTGGGTATTGGGCCCAGGCAGTCGGCGATGTCTTCCTTGCCCTCCATGCGTCCGACTTGGGGGAGCTTGAGACCACAAAACGCCGCACCCTGATTGGTGTCTTTCAACGAGGTATCGACTGTTACGGCGTCGTCAAGCAAGGCTATACGACGTGGTGGAACAATGACGGCGGCACCCGTCACGGTCGTTACTGGCCCATCGTCTTCGCAGGCATTGTCTTCGACGACACCGAAATGAAAGCCGTTGGGGCTACTACCCACCAGGATAAAGACGACCCTTGGAACTATGAGGGCGGCGTTACTTTCATGGACAACGGCCAGTTCGTGCAGTTAGTCGATAACGCCGACTATCTGGGGGTGGGAAAACCCTTCTTCGTCTCTCCCCCCTGGGAAGTCACCTACAATATCAAGAATGAAAGCGGTGTTACTCTTTCCTATGACGTAACCGGCACCTGCAATGTCGTCAAGAACAGCACCACAGTCACTATCTCTGACGGCGATACCTGGGCCACAGGTCTTGCAGGTCGTAAGTTTATGACGGTATATACGGATGATGGTAAGATCCTCTGTCTGGATGAATCCCGCAATGCCTCCTACACTCTCAAGGCTTATACCATCGCTTCTCACACATCGACGGAACTGACCCTCAGTTCTCCATACTTGGGTGAATCCCATGAAGGTGTTGCTTTCCGTATCGCCAATGGGGTTTTCCTAGGGAAGCAATACGAATACAGCAAGTGTGCTGATTACAGTGAGTTCGACGTAGCTACCTGGGCAGATCGTTACTGGTGGATCAATAAACCTCACATGGGTCCAATTACGAATTGGCCTTACGGCGGCTTGTCCATGACCGGCTCCGTCTATGCCGAAGATGGCTACCAATCCATTGTTACCTGCTCCATGCACGCAATGGTGCTTTCCGCCGTCATTATGAACGAGCATGAGGGCTACCCCGCCGTATCCGCCTGGAACTCCCCCCAGACTTTTGGCTACTTCAACTGGGCCAACAGCAATCTTGGCGGGGAAGGCCAACCCGAATGGGGCAACTATGAATCCGGCTGGGCCACATCCGTCGGCGCACAGGAATGGACATGGCCCCTCACGGATTGGGAGGCCCCACCCGTCTCCGAGAAAGCCTACGATCCTTCCCCTGCCTCTGGAGCCGTGGACGTTTCTATTTCCCCCACTCTTTCCTGGACTGCCGGGGCCGGGGCAGAAACCCACAAGATTTACCTGGGCACTACCAGCGGCAACCTGTCCTTGGTAGACACGCAATCCGCCATTGATACCGACATTGACGTCGGCCCCCTGGAATACAACACCCTGTATTTCTGGCGAGTCGATGAACTTCTCGAAGAGGAAACCACCACCGGCTGGGAGTGGTACTTCACCACTGAAGCCGAACCTGTAGATCCTTCGCCCAATACCTACATCCTATTCTTCCAGGAGGCAACCCCTTGATGAAACGAATCCTGCTTTTCATCCTGCTGTTTCTGGCCCTGTTCTCTGCCGCCGCCAACGCCCAAACCTACGAAGACTGGTATGTAGACACGGACGTATCCGGCGGTGCGGGGAATGGCGAGTCCTGGGCCAATGCCTATTCCAGCGTGGACGCCGCTGTGGACGCCAAAGCCGCTGACCTTGTCACGGCCCAGAAGATCGTTCGGATCAACGTCCGAGGGTCCACCAACGCCGATACGACGAGGTTGGTGACTTCCGGGTATACAACCGATGCTTCATACTATCTGTGGATCAAGGTCGATTCCGAAGACCGTCATGCAGGTGTCTGGTCCACGAGCAAATACCGTCTCGTCGCCAGTGTGGGTAACGACGAACTCGTGGACTCTCTTCCCGCCTATACCATTCTTGAGGGTATGCAGCTTCACAATACCAGCGGGACAGGCTCCAGAGTGGTAAACACCGGCGCGCGCGTTTACTTGCGAGAGTGCATCATTCGCGGCGGGTATAACTATGGGGCTTTTGTAGCCGGGGGAAGTAGTGCCTACAACTGCCTTTTCTACGGCAGCGGTAATGGCCCTGGATTCCAGACCAATTCTTATACATCAGGCGTGACCATTGTCAACTGCACATCCGTCAACAACAAGACGTATGGTTTCTACGCCGCTATCGGCTGCACTCTTACTGCGATCAACTGTTATGCCGGTGGTAACGAATCGTCCGATTGGGCAAAGGCGGGCACGCTCACTCTGACTAACTGCTATTCCGCCGATGGAAACCAGTCCACGTCGCAAGTGGCGTTTGACACCAATTGTTTTGTAAACGTCACCAAGGATAGTGAAAACCTGCATCTGGTTTCTGGCAGCGGTCTGATTGGCGTAGGATCTACGAATGCGTCGTCCTACATTTCCATCGACATCGACGGCAACTCGCGTCCACAGGGGGGTTCCTGGGATGTGGGTGCCGATGAATATGTGTCCGGCTCCGTTATTGCATCGTACTACCTAGAAAATTGAAGGAGGTTCCCATGAAACGATTCATCATCACCCTGTTGTGTGTGTGCATCTTTCTTTCCTGCACGCCTGCGATGGCAATGCAGAAGAATGTGGCCAGCCAGAAGTGGACGGTCTTCGCGTTCAACACGACAACCAACGCCCCTTATACCAGCGGAGCCGCTACGATCACCGGAACCATCTACGTGGACGGCACGCCCAATGAAATCGACGACACCAACCCCACGGAACTAGGTTCCGGGTACTACCAGTTCGACATCGCTCAGGCGGAAACCAACGGCAATAACTTGACCATTGTGTCCACGAGTTCCACTTCCAACATTGTCGTCATTGGTAAACCCGCCGTCTACAACACCGTACCCCCCGCTTTCAACACCCTGGGGATCGCCAACAACCTTGCCAATGTCAACCTCGTGCAGGTTAGCGGGGACCCCAACGCTGCCGACACGCTGGAACTTGCCTTTGACGGGACCAAAATTTCCGTCACGGACATCTTCAGCGATGCCGTCGCCGCCGCCGCGGTGGACACCGTCCTTTCCGAGAACACGGACATCATTGCCATCAAAGCTCTCGCCGACAAATTGGATACCACTCTGCAATCCGATGGAGAATCCGGTTATGAATTCACGGCAACCGCAATGGGCAACGTCTCTGCAACCGTCGAAGGCGAAGTCACCGTTTCCGCCGAGTCCATCGCCGCAATCCAAAGCGGCCTTCAAGGTCATCTATCGACCACGATCTCCGCCGTCTTTACTTCCCGTTCCTTTACCCTGACCGCCGGGCTGGCCGTCGTCAACGCCTACAAAAACAATGTCATTCGCGTCACCGACACCACCACCGGCCTCAGTGCCCTGGGCCTCATTACCAGCTACACGGCAGGCCGCACCGCAACCCTCCAATCTCCGCTCCCCTTCATTCCCGACGTGGGCGATGAAGTCGCTTTGATCGGCTACCTGCTGCCCCCCGGCAGTTCGTTCTAAGGACCCTGATGTTCCAAGGAGGCAAGTGATGGATCTGGCAAAAGTTCTTGAGGCCCTCTACAAGTTGACGGGGAGGAAGCTCAGCGTCACCCTGGTTACGCTGATTATCCTCGCGTACATCAATGCCCACCCCGTATACATCGCCGGGGTGGGTGGTCTTTACACCCTGATGCAGGGGATCGACGACGTACTCGAACGCCGCCCCGCCCCTCAACCTCTCGTTGAACATCAGGGTCCTTAATTCCAATGGCGTTACCGATTTCCGAATTGATTGTCGAGGTAGACACGCGGGAACAGTATCCCATTCCTTTCCCCGCGACGCTCTTGGTCTGCAACCAGTGGACCGATTGGAAGCGAATTGCGTTGCCGGTTAAAGTCGTGCGAAAGACCATGCCCTATGGGGATTACCGGCTCCAGTGGGCACCGACCTGCTGCGTTGTGGAGCGCAAGGCGTCCAAGATGGAATTGACCAAGAACCTTTTCGACTCCACCGACCTTCTCCGCTGCGGCCGCGCCTTCGCCCGCCTGCGGGACAACGCCGACCACCCTGTCCTGCTGGTCGAAATGTCCCCCTCGGAGTTCTTCAAGGACCCTGATGTTCCCTCCCCCGATGACCTACTCCATCGGCTATACCTTGCCTCCTCCCAGTATGGGTTCTCCCTCCTATGGGTCCCCCGTACCTCTGACCGTAGGTATGTGGGTATCAATATCCTCCACCTTCTCCTGGCTCATGCCCTTCAGAAGCACTATGCCTCTAAGGGGGACTCCTAGTATCCATAAAAAAAAGAGAGAAAATTCGGAAATTGTCTTGGACAAACCGGCCTCAAAAGTCTATAGTGGTGCATGAATATGAGAGACGAAACCAACAATGTGCCTTCCGCCGTAACCAACATGTGGGCTGCGGTTCGACACAACGCCGCGTTCATCACAGCAGTCGTCGTCACCGTAGTCCTGACGTATTTCGTTGTGGGTTGTGAGTCACGAGTCGCTTCTCTCACCGACCCTTCCACCCGAGTCACCCGCGAAGAACTGAACGTTGAATTTGATCTGTTCCTCGCCGAGCTTCAACAGACCGCCGACGCCACCGCCAAGAAGTACGACCTCAAGCAGGCCGACCTGGACAAACAGGATGCCTTCAAGAAGACCCTTCTGGAAATGGGCAAGGTCGTCGCCGAGACAGGGACCCTCAACCCCACAGGAATCATGGGCCTGCTGGCGGGGGTGTTGGGGGTAGGAGCAATGGTGGATAACCGCCGAAAGGATACCATTATCAAGGTGCAGAAGAGGGACCTCGCAATGGTCGCAGCCTCCCAGACCGGCACCCTGATCGCATAAACTAAGGACCCTGATGTTCGGGGGGTGGTCTGGTGCGTCCAGTGCCACCCCCCAGTCAACCTCGAAGCGTGCAACGAACCTTCATACTAGCACATACAGGAGATACTATGTCAACGAAGTTCAACCGAGACATCCCGCCCAAGTACAACGACCCCATCATTGTGACCGAAATCCCCATCGAGCTTCGGTCCAATGCGGACATCCTCTGCGTCGAGGACCCTCACCTGTACCGCCTCCTGCTGAATGCCTGCCGGGAAAAACAGGCAATCCAGGAGCAACCCCAGGCCGTTCCCACCCAGGAACATCAGGGTCCTTCGGAATCAAGCTGTGTAAAAGTGCCCATAGATAGTGACAACTATGGACCTTCCTCCAAAACCGATGCCGTGATGAAGAACCTGCAAGACAAGATGTTGGAGGCGTTCGGGAGGAAGGACGTGGTGAAGGGTGCGGAAGTTCTGTGCCGGGTGCTGCATTACATGGCTCCGGGGCAGGCGAACATCGCCCATATGGTGCGGATGTTCGGGGCGTTGCTGGGCGAACATGTCAATCCCACTATGGAAGGGCAGGGGCGATGATTGAAGAACTGGGCCTGGAGACATTCATTCAACCGATCCATCAGAGCAGCCTGATCCTGTGGAAGAAGTGCCCCCGGAAAGGGTTCTTCCGGTATCGGCTGGGTCTGGTGCAGAAGAAAGCCCCCGTCAAAGAAGCGGCTCAACTGGGGCAGATCGTTCACAAGCTCCTGGAAGTCGGGCCGGGGAACGAAAACTCGGTACGGCAATGGGCGATGGAAACCGTGGCCGAGCATATCGCTGCGGTGGAGAAGGGTGAAGACCTGCTGGGCCAGTCGCTCCAGGCAATCCAGGCGACGGAGAAGAACTTCAACACGGCGGTGATGATGGCTTCCGTGTTCCATGAGCAGTACCCGGAGAACTCGAATCTGGAGACGCTCTGTAGTGAGGAGTACATTGCGGACTTCTTTGAAATGGATTCCGGGGTGTACTGGCTGGCGGGCACGCTGGACCGAGGGCTCCGCCTGAAGACCGACGGGACCTATTGGATCAAGGACTTCAAGACGACGACCAAGGACCCTGATGTGAAGTTGGCAGGGTATCTGTGGGGTCCCCAACTGCGGATGTATCGACTGCTGTTCTTGACCTATCTACGCAGGACGATAGATCCAGAGGCTTTGCCGAAGGGATTCATCGTCAACTTGATCCAGGCCCCGACCATTCGGATGGGGTTGATGGACCGGGACTGGATCATGGAAGAGAAAGTCCTGACTCGCGGACCCCGTAAAGGCCAGACCGTTTCGGAGAAGGTGTACGACGGGGAGCCGAAGTTTGAGAACTACCTGAAGCGATGCAAGGAATGGTACGCCGAGAATAAAGAGGGCAGGCCCATCCGCAGCTTTATGATGCCGTTTGTGGAACCCCTCGTGCCTCGCTCTTTTGAGTTGGCCCTGGCGGAAGTGTCCATGTGGCAAAAGGCAAACTGCCGGAAGAGTCTGTCGGAGTTGGCCGAGAAGTTCTATCCGGACGTGACGGGAACTTCGTGCAGCGACTTCCAATCCACCTGCGAATACTACCCCCTGTGCCAACGGGAGTGCGTCTCCTGGGGCCATGTGATCGCGGATCAGTACCGGCAGGAAACGCCGGAAGTGTACATCAACGAGCAAGGGGAACTGGTTACAAAGGCAAATAAGGAGAACAAGAATGACAGTGGTAACAACGAACTCGCAGCCCCAGCCCTTATCCTCCCAGCCTCCTGTTGCGGCGGCTCCGATGGTAACGAAGGCGACGGAAGTGGCGGTGGGGCAGATCCCGACAGCGTATGCCTTGCTGGGTGCTGAAACCGGGTACAAGCCCCTGGCCCCGGAGCAGCTTCGTATGGCGGTCTACGGCCCCCGGTACGGCGGCAAGAGTACGTTCCTGGCGGGTCGTCCCAGGACGCTGATTATCGACACGGAGATCGGGGCCTGGGGCATCCCGGACAAGTTTACGAAGGCCGTCCGCATTTCGACAAAGGACCCGGTCCTGATCGAGAAGGTCATCGCTCAACTGGAGCGGGACGGCAAGATGGCGACTCGTCCGTTCGACCATGTGGTGTTCGACACCATCGACCAACTGGCGGAGTTGTGGGCCAAGAAACTGGCTCAGGATTACTCCGGGGATAAGTGGTCGGGGACCGACATCCGCAACTGGGGCCAGAAAGGGGCCGGGTACAGCATCCTGACTTCCTCCGTCTGGGACCTGATCCAGCGGGTGGAGAAAGCCGGGTATGGCTGGTCGGTCGTCGGGCATCTGAAAGAGAAGGACATCGAAATCAACAACAAGGAAATCACGGTCGTGAGGCCCGCGTTGTTTGACATGTTCACAAGTCTCGTCACCCGTAACGCCGATGTCGTCACGGTCATCGAACCCACGGTCGTCTTCGAGGATGTCTTCGCCACGATCACCGGGGGCAAGAAGGTCAAGACCGGCACGCGGGAAACCAAACGGATTCAGTTCAACGCCAAGGTCCAGGAGATCGGGCTGGGCACCGGCACCGGAAAACTCCGGGGCGTCGCCAACCTGGACATGTCGTTCCTTCTGCCCGACTTCGCGGAAGGCAACACCGGATGGGACAAGTTTGTCACAGAGTACAACGCGGCTGTAGAGAAGGTCCGACAGGGTCTCTTCAACTAATATCATTCACATTGATTCCCGCAAGGCTGCGGGAAAGGAGAACACGCATGAGCACCGACAGAGCACGATTTTCAGCAGTTTTGGATGGCCTTTCCAAGGAATGGAAAGAGGCCAAGTGCATGTCCCAATGGGACCCCGACGACGGTCAATACCTGTTCCGAGTGACCAGCATCGACCGGGGCGAATCGTCGAACAACGGCGGCAACTTCCTGTGGTGGAAGGTCAACGGATACATCGAGTGCCCGGACAACGCCGAACTGCACGGCCACGAGTGGTTCCCGTTCTACTTCACGTCCAAGTGGCTGGGCTTTATGAAGGACTTCCTGAAGGACACCGTCGGGAAGATTCCGGAGCATCCCCGCGAGGGCGACACTCTGATCGACCAGACCGTTGGCTGGCTGCTGCTGGTGGACATCCAGACCGTCACGAACAAGAAGACGGGCCGGGTCAACAAGAACAAGAATGTGCTGCGGGTCGTGGAACGAACGGTTCCGGAAGCGACCGTCGCCGCCTGACAAGAAACTCCCTATGTGCCTTGGGGGGGAGCCTTCTCCCCCCCGCCCCCTTATGGTCGCTTCAATCCCTGACAACTCAGTCCAGAAAATCGAACAGCTGTTCAAGCTGTACTCCAGCCGTGTGATTGACTGCACGGTCACAGGATGGACGCGCCCCCGTCGTCAAGGGGGCACTCGTCGTTTCTCAGGGTTCAGAATCTGGGTGCCCTACAGGAATCAAATGCCGGAACCAGTTCCCGCTACCTGTAACTCCCGGAATACTTTTTACTCCTCCCAGTTTGTGGGGATGCACGAACATCTTGTCATCACTCTCAAGCGGCCTTCGTTCATCGACAACCTTTTCCATATCTCGGACAAAGTGCCGGAGATCAAACCCTTTGGCCGCACCATCTGGCTGGGAACCTGCCGGTATGGTCATTCCAATCCACGTTCGCAACAATCCGGTTGGGTGATTGAAGTACCCTCCAACACCTGCACGGTGGCAGAGCCCCACCTTCGGAATGGCGAACGCATTTCCCTCAAAGCTATCCTCCATAACATCAACAAGCTCAAAGGCATCCGGCGGGAAATGCTCCTTCTGGAGTTCCCCTCGCTTCCGCGTCAATGGTTTGACGTATCAGCGGTATAACCCCTGATTCCGATACGGAGATCGTTATGTCTGAGTCCCAACCCCCGGCCTCTGCTGTGCCGGTTGTATACCCTCCTGAGTTTTTTCACGTACTGGCGTTCATCGAATGGCCCCTGGGAGTCACCCAGAACTGCCCCTGCAACAGCGGACTGAAGTACAAGAAGTGCTGCTACCTCCGCCTTCCTGACTTTGCAGCGGCCATCGCCGAATACGACCAATGCTTCGGTCGCTCCCCCGCCCGTACCTACTATCTCTATAACCCTTTCCGAGCACGGAGGCTCCATGAAACCTCTCTTCGATAACATCGAACCCGCAGGCTCCGACGCCCCCATTATCGCCAACGAACGCGGCGGAAAGCAATCCCAGATCCACGGCACCCCCACGGAAATCCCCCCGCTGGCCTTCATCGAAGTCGCCAAAGTCATGGGCCTGGGGGCATCCCGCTATCCCCGCGAGGCAGACGGCACCCCCAACTGGCACCGGATTTCCTGCCTCTCCAATCTCGATCACGGCCTGGAACACATCTTCAACTTCCTCGCCGAACGCAACCATCCAGATTCATCCCCCGAAATCATGCTGGAGGAATTGTCCCATGCCGCTGCCCGTCTGTGCATGGCCCTGGAGCAATACCTCCGAGGAGACTTCAAATGATGCGACTCTATTTGGCCCACCCCTTCGCTTCCCGTTTCACCATTCGGCCCTGGGAACTGGTAGTCGAAAACAAGTTCGACATCCATCTTTTCAACCCCTTCTACGACGCTCCCGACCGCACCGACGTAGAAGCCATCGACGCCGGGAAGAAACACCGCTATGACGTAAACCCCGCCGAACTTGTCGAGAACGATCTGGACATCCTCACCAATCGTTGCGATGGTCTGGTTGGCGTCATCGACGGGAGTACGTCCTACGGCACCATCATGGAAATCGCCTGGGCGCACAACTGTGAAATGCCCGTCTTCCTGATCGTCACCAACGGGGAAGAGGCTCACCCCTGGCTGGTCTACCACGCCACCCAAATCTTCACGAGCTTCACCGATTTCGAGAAATGGCTGGAGGAAAGGAATGCCCATGCCTAAAGCCCCCTTGTTCAAACGCCTGTTCCTGGACATCGAGACGAGCCCGAACACTGTCCTTTCCTGGCGCGTTGGGGGCAAGGTCTACCTGGACCACGAGAACATTCTCACCGAGCGGGCCATCATCATGGTGGGCTGGAAGTGGGAACACCAATCCCGCGTCAACGTCTGGACGTGGAACGACGGCGACGACGCCTCCCTCCTCAAAGCCATCCTCCCGATCCTCGACGAAGCCGACGAGATCGTGGCCCACAACGGCAACCACTTCGACCTGCCCTGGATTCGCACCCGTTGCCTTTTCCACGGTATCCCCTGCAACTGGGACTACCGCAGCCTGGACACCCTGGCCGAAGCCCGTCGCCGCCTCTACCTGAACTCCAACAAACTGGACTACATTTCCCGTTACGTAGGACGGCAGGGCAAAATCAAAACCGATTTCGACCTATGGAAACGGGTTCTCGACGGCCAGTACAACGCCCTCCAGGAAATGATTCGGTACTGTCGCCAAGACGTACTGGAGCTTGAACAGGTCTTCCAGAAACTGGCCCCCTACATCGCAGCCCGCACCCATCGCGGCGTAGCGGAAGGCGGCTCCAAGTGGCAATGCCCACACTGCGGCTCCGCCCAGGTCCTGGTCAACAAGACCCGCACCACCGCTTTCGGCATCCAGAGGAAGGTGATGAAGTGCCGCAAGTGCACCCGCTATTACACCATCTGCATGACCGCCCACGACCAGATGATTGAAGAGAGAATCAAGGACCCTGATGTTCAGGAGGAGAAATGAGTACGGATACGATTACCTGTTCCCAGTGTGAAAAGTACGACGCGGAGAATCAAGTCTGTCGGCTCACCGGGGACAAAGAACAGCCCACGAGTGCCGTGTGCGAAGACTCCCCGCTATTCTTCAAAAGGAAACTCTAATGGGTGCCCGGCCCCTTTACTCTCGTGAGCAGGAGCAGCAGATCCATGCTTGGTTCGCCAGGAATTGGCACGTTCTGCCCCTGTTCACCATCAAGGAGCTTGCGGCCAGGGCCACGCTGGACCTGGGGTTCCCCATCCGCTGGTGGAAGGCCAAGCAGTTCGCCGTCTTCACCAAAGGCCCAGGACGCCCCACAGGACCCCGAACATCAGGGTCCTTAAAACGCAAACCCAGGGCTTCCGGCTTCGTCGATTGACTGAGCCATATGCCCCATCGCCCCCAGAGATACCGCTTCTTCAAAGAAGGGGCGGTACTCTTGGGGGAACCCCTCCATGATCCGCTGGGCTCTTGTCAATTGCCGGCGATTCCGCAGGGCGGTCAGGTCCGACTTCTTGAACTGGATCGGCCCCAGTTGCGGGTACTTCTTCTGCCACTGGGCCTGAATCGCGTTGGCCTTTTCAGTGTTGCCGTCCGCCACCGCCTGCACGAAGGCCCGCCGGAACTCCCGGATCTTCTCCCGCTGGGCCAGCATCCACTTCACCGTAGCCTGCTCCTGGGAGGCATCCATTGTATTGATCCCCAGCCCCCGCAACGCAAGCTGGAAGGGGGTTTCATTCCGTAGAAGGTAGCCCTCTTTGTTGTACATGGGAATCGTGCCGTCGGGATTCTGGGCGTTGTAGTCTGCGTATTTGGGATGCCAGTTCCGCCACATTCTTCGCAGGGCCAGCCCGCCGGGAGTCAACATCGCCCCTGCTTTGCCCGGCAAGCCCTCGTAATCGCCCTTGGAAAGGCTCGATACGATGTCCCCAGCAAGCCCTATGGCGGGGGGAACCAGCGGCCAGGGGTAGAAGGGGCTCTCCTCATATTCGGGGAAGGGAAGGGCACTGAAGGCCATCGCAGGCCCCACGTCCAGCCCCACCAGATTCTTGAACACGGTGTAGAGCCCGGCGGACCCGGCCATCGTTCTTCCCAACACTCCGGTGGAAATCTTCCGGGGGTCGGGATGGAAAGCCAGGGACCCATACAACCATTCCCCAAACCGCAAGGGGAAGTGCATGAACTGACGCCCCAGGGCCGGAACGCTGCGGATCGCACTGGGGATACCCAACGCTCCGCCGCCGAACTGCGTCAGCAGCGTCAGGTTTCTGGCGACCTTGCCCGCCGCCTCGGTTGCCATCCCCTCCGTGGTGGCCGCTCCGTGGGCTGCATAGAACGCCCAAAGCCGGTTGAGCTTCTCAGAGGCGGCGAACGGACCCATCATCACGGAGGTCATTTTGTTCCATCCGCTCTTCGCCATTGACCCCACCGAGGCCGCTTCTTTCGCCACGTCCCCCGCCGCCATCGCCTTGAGCATGTGCTCGTAACCGAACTGCTTGTAGTATTCGTCGAAGTTCTTCTGGAACGCCTTGTTGAACTCCATGCCCCCGGTCATGTCATCCGCCAGCCCGCTGAGTTTCCCGGCCACCGTTCCCAGCCCTTTGGCGGTATTCGCTGGCCCCAGGAAATTGGCGGTCGTGATGAAGTTCTGAAACAGGTTCTTCGAGACCGGGCTGAGGTTCAGGCCCAGGGAGGAGACATACAACAAGGAGGCCAATCGGCCCCCCAGAGACTGCTCGTTGATCTTGCCGTCCAAGCCATCGAGAATCCACTTCCGCACCGACCCCGGAATCTGCTTGGAAACCGGACTTCCGGATTGCAGCCACTCCCGCACCTTGAGCTTGGAATCATCGAACCATACCCGGCGGGCATACTCTTTGGGGGTTTGCATCCCCCGAAGCGTAGGCCGCAGGTTCAATTCGTACATGTCCCGCTGCCAGCGTTCGATCTTGAACGCATGAGGACCCGTCTTGGCGAAGATCGAATCCAGTTCCTTACCCATGCCCTTCGAGAGCCAAGCATACGTCGGCCCCATCGACCGGATATACTTCGGCATCCACTTGAAGGGGTCCATCGTAAATCGAGCCGGATTGATTCGTTCCGCCAGCATGTCCACCAGATGGGGCAGGGACCCCGGATCGACCTTCGTATGATACCTCATGCTGTCCATGATGATCTTGCCCGTCTCTTTGGGCAATCCACCAATGACCAGAATACGGGAGAGCCCTTTGGCGTACATATCGAACGTCTTGTCGCTGGCCCCCTGCGCCTCCAGGATTTTCACCGTCTCTGCGTACATGGAGATTTGTTCGTGAAGCTGTGCGGTTCGATGCTCCCCGAACTTCACCAACTTCTGGAACTGCTGGGGGTCGAACACATCCTCAATCAACTTCAAGTCCGCTTCGTTCGGTAGCGACCACCCCCGTCGAACCTTGGCCGACGAAGCAATCCCGGAAGCCGGACCCATCCCCCGGAGCATCCCCTCGTACTCCTTCGCTGCGGCCTTGGTCCCTCCCCCCAACCATGCCTCCAACCCTTTCCTCGCCGTATGCCGGGGGGCGTACCCATGCTCCACCCACTCCACGCCCTTATCCAGCAACTCCTCAATAATCTGGTCGGAGTTCGGCACCTTGAGTACTTCACTTCCCGCCGTATCCAACAGCCTCCGCATCGAGACAGCCATTTCCTTAACCTCCGGGACCATCGCTTTTTCCAGCCCCGGAGTCATAATCCCTTTGATCCCCACCTGTTTGGCAAGAGGGGCCTCCGCCGTATGAAATCCCCTCAGGTAGGCATCCACCAGCCTACGCTCTCTTTCCGTAATCGCCCGCCCCAGTTTCTGCTGGGTCGTTTTGACGATGTTCTGCCAGTCATCCCCATGCCGCGCCTGAAACTCCGCGATGGTCTGCACCACGTCCATCGTCTTATCCATCAACCCGGTATGCCACAAACTCCGCAACGCCGTGAACGGACTGAGCAGCCCCCGGATGAAAGGGTTCACCTTCCGCATGTACTGCGTCCCCTCGGACATCGCAGCCCCCAGTTGCGAAATGTTCATGGTCTTGCCCCAGGGACCCGCCGCCATGACAATCCCCAACCACAGAATCGGGTTGGTCGCCAACTCCTTGGCCGTCTTGATGAAAGGATTCTCGTTCAGCTTCCCGTTATTCGACAGTCTATCCCCCAGCCTCTTGAGTTCTTCCGGGGTCAAATCCATCGGAGAGAACAAAGCCGCCGTCGCTCCATCCAGATCCATCCGCACCAGATTCGATCCGAATAGACTGCCTCTGTCGTACAGATTCACCGGGACTGCCATTTAGATGGTCTCCTCACTCGATACTTTCATGGGTTGGCCGAACTGCCGTTGAAACAAAGCCGCCTGCGTCGCCTGTAACTGGGCATCCAGCATGGGATTTCCCCCCATCGCCGACGGATTCAACGCCTGTTGAATCTGACCATACTGCTGCGACGTGGCATATTCGCTCTGCTGCTGGCCCAACGACCGATTCAAATACCACGACAACACCGCCTGGAGCAGCATCGGAGCCGCCATCGCCCCAATCCCCTTGACCCCACCCAGCATCTTCGTCGCCTTCGCCAGATTCGGGCTCAACGTAATCCTCGGCGGCTTCTTCGCCTGCGACGCCATTTCATTCACTACAGCCGTCAGCCCCGCAGTCGCCGGAGCCCCCACCTGCCCCATCTTACGGACGGCATCCACTGCGGCTTGCCGATGGACCCCAGGTTCCAACTCAAACGGAGGCATCTGATTCTTACTTGCTTCAATTTCCAGGGCCGTAGGAATCACATCCGGAGACGTAGGCGGTACATTCACCCCACCCAATTCCCGCTTCACCCCAGCGAACTCCACCAAGGTTTTCCTGGCCCGCGAAACCACCTTGAGGACTTCCTGCGATCCGCCTTTACCCTTCTGTTTCGCAAGGACTTTCCGCAGTTCCCCCAGAATCTTCACTTGGCTGGCGTCATCGTCCGTAGTCTGCATGACCGTCTGCAACAGCTTCCCCACAGCGTCATCCCCACGGAGACCGCGACCCTTCCGGGCCATCATTTCCTTGAGAGTCTCCCCCAGGGACATTGCCGTTCTTAGATCCGTCGCTTTGGACAAAGCCGCGATCAGTTCTTTCTGGTTCATCAATCACCCCTTACCGCTGAAGATACATGGACATTGGAAGAGCCCCGCCACCGCTGGTCTGCGTCTGCTGCCCCGCGATAGCCCCGGCCTGCTGGACCATTCCCATCAACATCTGAAGCCGCTGGTCCTGCGCCCCTAGTTGCACGCCCAGAATCTGGTTGGCCGTTTCCCAGTCCCGATCCTTCCGGGTCTGGGTCCCCAGTTCCTTCTGCGCCTGCATCAGGGCTTCCCGTTTCTTGCGGTCCATATCCCTGGTCGCAGTCTCCGTAGCTCCCTTCACATACGTATCCAGGTCCATCTGCCGTCGCAGATTCTTCTTATCCTTGTAGTACCCCATGATCGACCCACCCGCCTGAGCCCCCATGAGCCCCAAGAACGCCAACTGCAAGAGCAACGGAATCGTAACCGCAAACGCCAACATATCCATATGATCCTCCTTCTGTTTCTAAGGACCCTGATGTTCCTTACAGGGACCCTTGTAGTTGGTCCAACACATCGAACAAACCCGGAATCGACACGGACCCCATCAGGTCGTCCAGCGAACCGCCGCTATCGTCCATCTGTTTAATCAACTGGCCGGGGTGCCCACCGTGATACTGGGTGATGATTTCCCCCACGACCTTCTGAACATCAGGGTCCTGGCTCATGGCGGTAGCCAGAATACTAGCCCGAAAATTCTTGAGCCTCATGTACTCCTTGCCACGTTCCGCCAGAAACTTACGAGAGTTCTCAGCTTCCCGTTTGGCATTGACTGCCCCAATACCCCCTTCAAAATCAATCTGCCGTTTTTCTTCACGGCTAGAAAGGGAATACTCCTTTTCAGACATCAATCGCGCCGAAGGTTTCTCCACTTCGAGGATTTGCTCCAATGCGCCGTCCACCATCGGTAGGAGTTTCTCGAAATCGGCCCGCGACAGCTTACCCTCCTTAATCACGCGGCATAGACCGTGATACCCACTCCCACTTAACCCCGTTAAATTGTCAAGGGAAAGCCCCGACGACGCCAATACCGGGGCAAAAGCTGCGTCTACTGCGGCCTTGAGTTCACGGCTAGGGGTTTCCCCTTTCGGTATTGTGAAAGACGGATTATTGGCTAGAGTGCTCTTCATTTCGTCTTTAATCGCCTTAAGGTATCCGTCCTTCTGCTCCGCTTCGTTGCGGGACCGCAGGGCAGCGATAGTCTGCTTGGTGCTCTTGTCCGTCATCTGCATCGCCTGCCCCATCATGCCCATCGTGGTCTTGATCCGGGCCTTGGCCATTTCGATGTCGGCCTTCTTGAAGTTCGTTTCCAGCTTGTGCTGGCGGTCCTGCAAGGCCCGCATCTCCGCGTAGTAATCGTCCGACCGCTCCTTCTCCGCCCGTTGAGCATTAGTCTGGAGTTCCTTCTGGGCCTGGATCTCCCGGCCCTGCATGGTCAACTGGAGATTCTCCGAAGCTCCCGCCTCTTTGTCACGCTGCTGAAACTCCTCCCGCTGCCGCTCCCTCGCAGCCTCGATCTCCATGCGCATCAGGTCTGCGGCGTGCTGGGCGCCATACTTGGTATTCCACCGCTCGAAATCCTGAGCCAACCGCTGGCTCTCCCGCTCCGCCGCAATCTGGGCCTGCTGGAGCCGCTGCTGCAACTGGCGGTCCAACTCCTTGCCCGCAGCAATGGCATCCAACTCCTGCCGCTGCATCGCCTGCTGAGCCGCCGTCTGCTCCCGCTGCATCTGCATATTGTTGGCATCGGTCCTCTGCTGCTGCTGAAGCTGCCGGGCCTGAAGGAACTGATCCTGGGCGAACTGCCTCCGCTGCCCGCCTTTCTGGGCCATCAACTGCTGGGACTGTTGGCTAATTCCCGTACTCGTTTGAATTTGTGGTGTTTGCACCGGCATAAGTTACCTCGCTACTTACTCTGCGACGAAGATGCAGGTTGTGAACTTTTTGAGTTAGAAGTCTGAGATGGTGAAGTTGTCGTAGTATTTGACCAATGAGTTGGCACCCCTCCACCATACTCCATAATGGATAAACTAGGGGCGGGCGTATTTGCGGCCTTCATCTCTGCGATGTACTCCAGGAAAGGCAGAGTGTCCAACCGCAGGACGCTCATCCCCCCGATGCTGGAAACCAGATTATCCATCTGGAGGGCCTTGAAGTTCTCGACCTGGAGGGCCAACTCCGCTTCCTTGAACGCATACTCCGCTTTGGCCTGAGCCGCGAGAGCCAGAGTATTCACATGCTGCTGCTCCGCCGTTCCGATCTGCTGGCTCGCGGACAACCCGGCGGACGAACGACCCTGAGCCAATTCCACGCCGATCTGGGCCTTGAGCGTATCGTACTGTGCATGAATGTTCGAGATCGCCAGTTGCAGGCTCCTCGACTTGCTCTGAAGAAACTGGCTGTGCTCCGGCGAACCCCGCCCATACGTGGACACAATGTCCCTTTCCGCACCCACCATTTCGGACACCGTGCCCTGCACCTGACTCTGGAGGGCCTGCGTCTTGGCGAAATCCAGATTCGCCCCGACATCCTGGATCGCCATATCCAGCCGATCCATGACCAAGGCCATCCGCTTATTGGCCGACGCCACGTATTCATCCGCCTTGCCGACCGCCGTATCCCACGCCTGACTGGCCGCAGAATACCCGGAGTTGAGCTTCAAAGCGAGATTATCCGCCTGCTGCATCGCGTTGATCGTCGAAGCCCCGGCAAGCTCCAGGGCCGTTCCCTGGGCCTGCCCCTGCTTCTCCATCGCTTCTTTCTGTTTCAATAAGTTATCCCGCGCCGCCAATGCCTGTTGCTGCGTTGGAGACACAAGATCCTTATTGTAAATTTTTGTATTCCCGATGGCAGAATAACTCCCCTTGGGGTCGGCCATTTGCATCGTCTCCTTGGCCGAAGGAATGTGCCCTACAATCGGCTGGCGGAGGCTGGCCGACAAGTCCTGAATCCGCTTGTTGATCGCATCGTAGTCGTACCCGCCGCCCGTCGTCTTCACGAAGGGGTTGGTCGAAGCAGGCAGGTTCGTATTCGTCGTCGCCATTCATTGTCCTCCCGCCAGAAATCCCTGGAACATCAGGGTCCTTATTCGACTTTCTGGCTCTGTGTCATCTTAATCCACGCAGCGGCTTCCGTCAACTCAAAAACAGTTCCGCTGCTAATTTGTTCGAGCCACGGCTCCACACTGACGCCATCCACCTGGACATTCGCGACAGCCTCTGCCGGGTTTTCCGTCATGGTGAACTGGCCGACCGCTTTCTCCCCGGTGGACTTCACCGAACTGCCGTGTCGGTAGATTCCCGCGTACACCTGATTGTTGGGGTTGCCGGTGAACCCGGTCGTTCCCACAAACTGGGTCTGCATTCCGAACATGACCCACCGTTGCCATGCGCCTTCCACCACCCTGGCGTCATTGTCCCGCACCCTGGGGAACCGCACCCCCCACACCACCGGACTGATCGCGTAGGTGTCCCCCACCGCAGGCTTCACCGTTACGGTGCTGAAACTCAGCGTCGTGCCGTTGACATTCGTAATGACACGGCACTGGCCCCGCAAGACGCCGCTGGTAAAGTAGACCAATGCTCCCAGCATCGAAGCCCCGAAAGTTGCAGCTGTGTCCGACAGGCTGGTCGTGGTCGAGCTTGTGACGGTTCCATTGAGCGTCAGGGAAGAAGAAAGGTCCCACATGGTTCCACTGCCCAGCATCCGGTTGTCAGGGTACACCACCTTGCCCTTGACCGTCACAAAATACGACCGCCATCCGTGACCGGAAAGAACGTCCAACCCATCCCCGGCGGCGGCGAAGTTGGCCCCCTGAAGCATTCCCACCCCCTGGGTGCCGTGGAATACGCAAAGGATCTCCCGCGTCAACGGCTGAAGGAAATAGGAAGTGTTCATCACCGAGTCAAATCCACTGGTCACAGAGGATAGAATCCCGGCCCAACTATGGAGCAACACTCGATCCGCCGCCGAAATCTGTCCCATATTCCCGTCATTGCCGTTCAACAGCACCAAGCCCCCCTCGGTAGCCATACAGATACTGTTGCCCACGGCATGACAACATCCTTGACCGGGGATTCCCCGCCCCCGGTGCAGGTCCACATACTGGAGGGTGTCCACACTGGCCTTGTACACATGGGTGACTCCCGTCTGACACATGGCAAAAAGAGCGTCCCCCGCCTGGATCAACCGCCGGATTCGCCCCAACGCCGCACTGCCCCTGCGACGGTTGAAGGTGCTGAAGTACTCCGGACTCTCATGGGCGGCACTGCTATGATGGATGTCCAGGCCCCCGTTCGTGGATACGGCGGACGCCACGTACGTTCGCCCCTGATACCGGGAAATGACCCCGGAAGCAGGGGGGGTCGTAATGATGTCCGTCGCCGGGTTGTAGGAATCCGACATAATCAAAGCGTTGTCCTGCATGGTCCCCAGAGAAACCACCAGCGAGTTCCAATCGCCTTCCGAAGCGGGGAGATCGAGCGTCTGCTCCCGGTACAGAATCGCCCCCATCGTCGCCAGGACCCCGCCCAGGTTGACGCTGCGGTACACGTCGATCTTGTCGAACATTTCCGCCACGTCCGTATACGTCGCATCGGTAATGACTTCCGCATTGTCCGGCAAAGACACATTGATTTTGTAGGATTCATCCGGCGACCCTTCCAACTCTTCGCCGCCGCCGGTCAGCAACGCGCTGCTGATTTGAAGGTCCGCCGCCCCCGCACCCACTTCCGACACCGACAAAGCGATCAGATTGCCCTCGACGCCCCTGGTTTTCGCCTCGAACGTCACCGTGGCACTGCCCGCCCTGGCCGACACCTGCGTCTGGCTGGCGTCCCCATTCACCGCATCGGACAACGCCGCGCACATTTGCTGGATCGTCGTCAGCCCGGTAATGGAAACCGCCACATTACCAGCCCCGACGCTGGAGTTGCTGTCGGCCTCATACGTCCGACCGCCCACCGTCACGGTGTCCCCATCCGCAAAGAGACCCGAATGGGCTCCGCCGCTGTTGAAGTAGATGTACCCGGTCGCCTTACTGAGTTTCAAATAGTTCAGCGTCACCGTCTCCGGGGCACTGATCCCGCTGTAAATTCCCCTTGTCGAATTGAACAGGCGATACGCAATTTGGTAGGTTCCCTTCCCGGCAAGATAGTAGTTGCTGTCCACCGCGTCGGAAACATAAGACGGGGCCGCAAGCTCCGCAGCGAAGTCCCCCGGCCCCATGTCCACCACCGTCATTTCCGACCCCGCCGTATCCCAATAGACCGTCTTGCCCGCCTTCTCGCTCACCACGACCAGCAGGAAGTTGTTATAGGCGTCACAGTCCATGTCCACGCTGCTGGAGATATTGCTGCCGGTTCCATAGATGGGCGTGTAGGCCCATGTCGCCCCGTTATCCACCGTCCAGGCCAATCCCACTTCCTGATCGGACAGGCTCCCAATCGCGTCCCAACGCACCAGGAACCCCCGCACCATCGTGGCCGTGCCCGTCTTCAAAAAACACACCGGCTTGATGAAACTGGGGCCTGCATACGCCCCGATCCCCGCCAGCCCGGTGACGCCCGCCAGATTCACCGCCGTCTTCATCCCAAAGAACTTGCGGAGACACCCCGCATACCGTCCATCCACACCCACCACTTCCGGCATCGAGGGCGGCTGGACCTTCGTGGACGGCACACTCTGGTTCATATACGCCCCTTCAATCGGATAGGGGCACAAGTCAATCGTTCGCATCATCGCATCATTCCTCGATTGTAACTAAGGACCCTGATGTTCCAGGGAATAGTTGATTATGGCTTGGCGACCACTTGAGTATGTCCATTGGCTACCACTACCTTATGGGTATCATCTCGAACGCCGGGACCGGGGTCAAATAGAACACCGCACTGATCGTCTTGATCGTTCAAAGCAATATCCCTGCGACTAGCCGTGCAAGTTCTTAGAATTTCCCCTGTCGATTTATCGTATACAAGGTAGATAATCACCGCAATGCCTCCTGAACCGAAAGAAATCGTTTTTGAACCTTGCCAGAGTAAGAAGCCCCTTTAACAACAAATGTGTAGGTAAACGTCCCTGACCCTGGTTGATCCAAGAAAGAATAAACTCGGGTTACATAAGTTGTCGTTGCCCCCTGGTTGAAAGAAAAGAGAACAGTCGATCCTCGTTTCACGGTAATGACAACAGTGTCTACATCGTTAGATTTAATGTCAGCTTGGAACATAATTCGTGCCACGCCGCCAGAAGAAACAAAATTACTTGCAGTTTGAACCACTGTATCCGATGTAGTAAAAGTCAATTCGCCAGCAGTATACGCACCTTTTGTGCTTGTTGCTGCCCCCTCAGCAATCTTCTCTGTTTCTACGGCAGCGGTATTCAATTTAGCAGTGGTGATGGCGTTGGCCACGATATGGTCGGCTTCGATGGTGTTGGCCTTGATATGACCGGCACCGAGGATCTTGATGAAAGAGGAGGGGTATGCCGTACCGCCCTGGTTGTTGCAGACGATCCACTTACCGTAACCGATGGTTTCGGCCTTGGTGTTGGTCGCCGTCAGCTGGGTGGGCGTCGCGGAGTTCCAGTAGAGGAACGCCCGGTTGGAGTTACCGGCGGCGACGGTGTAGCTGTTGCCCATGTACTTGACTTTGAAGGTCGTCCAGGACACGTATCCGGCAGAAGGAGAGTTGTCTGTAAACGCCCCCTCCCAGCCGTCGTAGGGCATGGGAATCTCCACGTCCTCGAAGGCATCCACGCCGTCGGTTCCATCCACGCCGTCTGTGCCCTTGATCCGAATGGGCGTCCCCCAAGTGCCGGACGAAGCGGACGCGGCCACCTTCTGGCTCATCCAGACCACGCTGGTGGTTGCGTTGGTATGCCAGCCTCCGGAAGTCCCGTCCCCCGTCGGAGTCGCCGGGGGGTTGTTCGCCGCATTATCGTGGTATGTGATGAAGACGCTCAGTCCGTTTGTGCCGTCGGCCCCGTCTGTGCCGTCACTACCGTCCTGCACCATCAACTCCCAGGCCGTGCCGTTGTAGATGTAGATGTAGCCGTTATCGGTATCGTAGTACACCCAGTTCACCTGGGGGTTTGCCGGGGGAGTCGCTGATTGACCTTTCCAAACAATGGAAAGCCCGTCTGTTCCTTTGATCCGAATAGGAGTGCCCCACGTTCCAGTGGATGCGGATGCAGCTACTTTCTGGCTGATCCACACGTCCGCCGACGTGGGCGTCGTATGCCAACCGTCTGTGGTTCCATCCCCTGTGGGGGTTGAAGGGGGGTTCGTTGCGGCATTCGCATGGTAGGTGATAAAGACGCTCAGGCCGTTGGACCCAGGAGTTCCATTGACTCCATCGTCGCCGTCCTGCACCATGAGTTCCCAGGCCAACCCGGTCCAGATGTAGACGTACCCATTGTCCGTATCCTTGTAAGCCCAGTTCACCTGCGGGTTCGCAGGAGGATCGGCGGATTCCCCCTTCCAAACAATCGAGAGACCGTCCTGCCCCTTGATCCTGATGGGAGTCCCCCAGGTCCCCGAAGACGCATCGGCCGCGACTTTCTGGCTGATCCAGATGGAAGAGGAAGACGGGGTCGTGTACCACCCCCCGGTTGTACCGTCTCCGGTGGGCGTCGCAGGGGGCGTGCCGGGAGGGTTATTGTGATAGACGATGTACACCCCATGCCCATCGGTTCCATCCACTCCATCGTCCCCGTCCATCGTCAGGAGATCCCAGTCGTCTCCATCGTAGATGTAGATTCTCCCGTTATCGGTGTCTCGGTATACCCAGTTGATTTGCGGATTCGCAGGAGGAGAAGCCAAGTCTCCTTTCCAGACAATCGACAACCCATCCTGGCCTTTAATCCGAATCGGGACCCCCCACGCCCCATCCTCTGTGCCAACGCCATCATTGTACAGAGCAGCAATCTCAGTTTCCGACAAAGCTCGATTGTAGAGACGAACATCATCAAGAGCCCCATTACAGTAGCTTGTGGTATACCGCCCAATCAACAGGTCCGCAGTCGGGGAAATAGCCCCGGAAACCGCAGTATAATCCATAGGAGCCTGCTGCACGCCATCCACGTAAAGATACGTTGAACTGGTCCGATTAAACACAAACACAAGATGATGCCAATTCCCGTCACGAACATTAACCCCTGGAGTCACCAGTAAGTTTCCAATGGTTGTGCCGTCATGGACATAAAGCCCAATGCGACTGTCGTTATTAAGATACCAGTCAATCGCGACTGTTGCCCGTTTCGCCAGAATACGCTGGGAAACTCCCGTTGCCGATGTTTTCACCCAGGCACTCCCGGAAAAAGCACCCGTCCCTGGGTTAAGGCTTGCATGATGAGGCACTGTGATAAAATCACTAGACCCATTGAAAGCCAAAGCAGACCCTATCTTACCTGCCGCTGTCAAAGCAGCCGTATTCTGCTGAGAAGTGCCGTGGCGAGCATTGCCGCTGGAGTCCAATACGGTCGTACTCGCCGCGTTATCGTTCAGTTTCCAATGACCCAACAGCCCCGTACTCAGGGAAGAAGGAAGGTTTGGCGACGCAATCCGCTGGCTGATCCACACCGCGTCGGAGGTAGGTGTCACATGCCAGCCATCGCTGATTCCATCCCCCGTCGGCAGAGACGGCGGGCTCGAAGCAGGGTTGTCATGGTACGTGATGAACACGCTGAGGCCGTCTTCGCCTGTCGTCCCCGCCGGGCCGTCGCTGCCGTCCTGAGCCATGACATCCCAGTCATCCCCATCCCAAATATAGATCACTCCGTTGTCGGTGTCCTTGTAAGCCCAATTGACTTCGGGGTTCGCGGGAGGCGACGCAAGCTCTCCCTTCCACACAATGGACAGACCATCCTGGCCTTTGATACGGATGGGGGCTCCCCAGTTTCCAGCAGAAGCCGAAGACGCCACCTTCTGACTGATCCACACCGCATCCGCCGTAGCCAGCGTGTGCCACCCATTTGTGGTTCCGTCTCCTGTGGGGGTGGCCGGGGGACTGCCTGCGGGGTTGTCATGGTACGTGATGAAGACACTCAGGCCATCGGTGCCATCCGTGCCGTCCACGCCATCGTCCCCATCCAGCGTCATCAAATCCCAATCGTCGCCGTCCCAAATGTAAATGCGACCGTTATCCGTATCCCGGTATACCCAGTTCACTTCAGGATCGGCAGGGGGCGTCGCGGAATCACCCTTCCACGTAATGGACAGGCCGTCCTGGGCTTGGACTCGAACCGGTTGACCCCATGCTCCCTCCTCCGTGCCGTGCCCTCCGTTATACAGGGCCAGGGCCTCGGTGTCCGTCAGCACACGGCTATAGATTCGCACGTCATCCAACGCCGAATTGCAGTAATCAAACGGAGCATTCACTCTCCAGTTGCCGATGGCCAGCACATCCGTCTTGGCGTTGGGGTTCACCCGCACCGCCTCAGTCAATGTCGCGTCCACGCCATTGATGTAGATTTTGCGGCTGGACGAACTGAAATGGCAGATGACATGCGCCCATTCTCCAACAGGGAGAGCGGAACTGTAGGAGTAACGCGGAGTCGTCCCGGCATCCACATACGATGCAACCGTCCCGGTGCCGGAAAGAAACACCGACCAACCATACCCTTTACCGATAATGTGGTTGGAACCCGTTGCAGAGCGTTTGATCCAGAAGGCCACGGACCCACCGCCGGAAATGCTCAGACTCGCATGATGTGCGACCTCAATATCCTTCTGGTTGACCGCAACAAACTGGAACGCCCCCCGGACCTTTCCCGGCGTAGCAAACGTATTGGTGTTGGCGGTCGCGACACCGTGCCTGCCGTTCCCGGAGGAGTCCAGGACCGTGGTGTTCGCCGCGTTCTCGTCGAGCTTCCAATGCCCCACAAGACCCGTACTCAGGTCCACCGCAGAGTCCTGACGGGCCACCCGCACGCTCATCCATACGGTCGCGGAAGTCAGATTCCGATGCCATCCGTCGGAGGTTCCATCCCCCACAGGCTGGGCAGGGGGGGACGACACCGGATTATCATGGTACGTCACTTCCATCCCGGCACCGATCAAGCCATTGATGCCGTTGATGCCGTCCACGGTCATCTGGAACCATGCGCCCTCCTGGTACACATAGCTCTTCTTGTCCGTGGTGTTGTAATACGCCCACCCATTGACCGGATTGGAGGGATGCGACGCCGCCGCATTTTGCCACACGATAGACGCACCGTCCGCCCCATCCACTCCGTCGGCCCCGTCCGCCCCGTCAATTCCATCAACTGTCATTTGGTACCAGTTTCCATCCTGGTACACATAACTCTTGCGATCCGTCGTATTGTAATAGGCCCACCCGTTCTGAGGATTGGCCGGGGGGGTCGCCGACGAGTCTTTCCACACGATGGACACACCGTCCTGGCCATTCACCCCATCGGCTCCGTTGACGCCGTCAATTCCATCCACCGTCATCTGATACCAGGAACCATCCTGATACACATAGCTCTTCTTGTCGGAAGAGTTGTAGTACGCCCAACCGTGTTCAGGATTCGCAGGGTGGGATGCATACGTTCCCTTCCACACGATGGAACGGCCATCGGTTCCATCCACACCCGCCGCCCCGTTCGTTCCATTCGCCCCATCCACCGTCATCTGGTACCATGTGCCGCTCTGGTACACGTAACTCTTCTTGTCCGTGGAATTGTAATACGCCCACCCATTCTGGGGATTCGCAGGATGACTCGCGAAGGTTCCCTTCCAAGTGATCGAGACTCCGTCGGCCCCCGCAACCCCGTCGGCCCCATCCACTCCGTCCAACCCATCCACCGTCATCTGGTACCACGCGCCGTCATGGTACACAAAACTCTTCCGCAACACCGAGTTGTAATAGGCCCATCCCTCCTGCGGGTCCGCAGGATGCTCCGTGTACGACCCCATCCACATAATCGACGTACCGTTCTGGCCATCCACTCCGTCCGCACCATCGGCCCCAGGAACCGGCACAAAGGTCACGCCCCCCGATCCAAAGTGGAATACCGCCCCCGCAGGCCCCGGTGCTCCCGGTGCCCCCTGAACCACCTGGGCCGGAACCAACGCCGCCGCCTTGAGGTACGACGACAGCGGGCTGATGATGGACGAAAGGTCCTGGGCCACCGCCTGAACCGTACCATCCGACACCACCTTGACGGAGTTCGCCGCGATGGTCGCCCGGTTCAGCAATGCCGCTCCGCCCCAGGGCACTTTGTACCCGTTCAACTGCATGGGCTGCGACCCATCCATATTCGGGAGGTACTGCCCCTGCAATGCCGGAGACGGCATCTTTGCCCCAACGCCCTCGGTAAACAGATCAGCCATAATTTAAGGACCCTGATGTTCCGGGTTAGCGACCACGGAAACGGCGGTTGTTGAAGTTGTCGGCAGAAGCGTTCGGGGCATTCTGAAGGTCGCTGTAGAATGCCGCCAGTTGGACGCTGCGGAGTGCGTCCCAGTAGGCCCGCCTGAGCATGTTGCTCCGGGTGACGGACCCTTCGACCAAGGCCACGCGGTACGCGGCGAACATCGGAATCACCTGATCCATGAGGATCGGGATGGCCGGAGCGATCTCGAATACGGTTTCCCCGGTCGTCTCCGCATAGTTGGGGCTCAGGGGCGTCTCCAAGGTCAGAACCCCAGTCGCGGGATCATGGCTTTGGATCGTCGCCTCCTGCCCGAAGTTGAAGTCGTCATCGGTGTCCCCCAGGATTCGCAGGGTACATCCCGCGTAAGCATTCTGCCGGGTGTCGAGAACGCCCTGGTGAATGTCCTCTGCCGCAATGGTCACGGTGACGGCGTCGGCGTCCACTTCACAGACCCCGTTGCACAGGCGGGGGGCGTTGGGCGTATACTCCACTTTCAGTTCGGCCCCTGCCCCCAGAACGCCCGGCTGAACATGGATGGTGCGACCTTCCAGCCACACCCCGCGTCCGCAGGGGTTCAACCGGCCGTAACTACGGTAAAAGACGCGATAGCCCCCGGAAGTACCGGTATAAATCGCCAAGACCATGCCAACCGTAGGGGGTAAAATGTACGCTTCGACTCCGTCCACAATGGGCACGGTATACCGAGCGACGACTTGGTTGACGGAGATCCGGTTCAGGTCGCCCAGGATCAGGGAGTATGCCTCCTCCAGCTTCTTGATGATCCGGGCGTCGGAGTACTTGGCGTTGACCGACGGCTCATCCGTCTGCTCCCGGAAATCGGCGATTGCCCGCGTCAAAAAACTCTCGGTATAGTACAGGTCATCGGCCATAACGATCCAACACTTTCTCCAGCTTGGTGTTCATGGACGTGGTGTTTTCATTGAAGTGCCGCATTTCCACCAGCAACTCGCCCTGTGTCTTGTCGAGTTTGTGGAGCCCCTCTTGCAGCAGCTTGATACACGTATCCTGCTTGTCCGTCTTGAGCTTCAACTCCTGGATCTGGTTACTCTGCCAGCCCGCCGCGTACACAATCGACCCGGCGGCGAGCAGCAACGGTAAAACTTTTTCGATGTATTTCATACCTCTCTCCGCACATGCACCTGAATCTTCGGTGCCTGCCGATGCCGTAAATAATCCGCTTCCGCGTCATTGACATCCTGGAGTTTCCGAAGCCGCTGCATGTACTCTTCCCGCGAAGCCTGCGACAGAGATTCCCCCGTCATCGGCTCCCCGAACAACCTCCGCAGGTGCAGAGCATCGTCCAGCCCGAAATTCAGAAGAGAACGCCCCATGTTCACCACGTCATGGAACGCATTCTTCCGCCCGTCGGTCCACAGCCCCACAACGAACGTACCGTTCTCCAGGCTGAAATACACGAACAGGCGGGGTCCCTCCTTGCGGCGGGCAAAAGTACGCCGCAACCAGGACTCCAAGGGGGGATGCACGAGGATGTGCTTGTCTTTCCGGTAAGGACACGCAACTCCGATCACACCAGTCTCCTTTAAGAAAAGGGGGGAGCCATAGCCTGACTCCCCCCATATGCCTCTTCACTGTCCGTCCGATTAGTCGTTGGCCGACGGCGTGCCGATCAACACACCGGCCTCCGCACCCGTCTCGGAGTAGTAACACTCGAAGCGGGCCATCGCATCGGCCACAATCGCCGCCGCGATGGTCGTCAGATCCGACCGCACGAAGCACCGCACGATGCAGCCGGTCGTACCCGTCAGCATTTCGATGCCGGGCTCGGTGTTCTTGGGCGCCAGCAGACAATCCTGAATCAGGACGTTGGTGCTCAGAGTCGTATCCCCGCCGATGCAGGCGGTCGAGAACGTGCCCCGCAGAATGCAGTTGACGATGGACACCCGATCCGACGCACCCGTCAGCTTGATGCCGTGGGTGGAATGAGCCGCCGAAGCATGGGTCACGAACTCGCAGTCCTTCACCTTCAGGTTGCTGCACCCGGCTTTCACGTCGATGCACAGCACGAACTCGTCTACGCCCGCGCCATCTTCGCCCGCCAGGAACACGCAATCCTGAATCAGAACATCCGTCGCCCCAGCCTCCACGTCCACGCCGATGGGCACAGTCGTCACCGACGGCAGGAACGCGAGATTGTAGATGGCCACGTTGCTGGCCCCGACGTCAAACGACGCGCCCGCATGGTCGAAGTCGATCCGGGGCCGTTCCGACCCCACACCCAACCCCAACACCGTCACGCCCGCGACATCCACGTCGATGGACACGCCGTTGCCCAGACCCTCATTGTGGCCTGGAGCCACAAGAATGATGTCTCCGTTGTTCGCCGTACAGAATCCGACCGCGTAGTCGATCCCGGCGAAGGGGGTCTCCCACGACATGCCATGAATCCCGTCGTCGGCATTCATTGCGTTCGTCGCACCCGAATCCACGAACCAGACGTTCGCGTTGGGCAACGCCCGCTGATACCGCAGATTCGACAGCAGGGGAATCACCTCCAACCCATACCGCCGAATCAAATCTCTCACTTGCATTGTATTCTCCTCCCCAGGATCAGAGGCAGGCCCGAAGGCCCACCCCTGGTCCCGGAGTCAAAGTTGTCCTCTGGTTATCAGTTCAGGCTCGTCTCGGTGAGGCCCGTCAGCTTCACGCTGCGAACATCCATCGGAGCCACCAGCACGTACTCCATGAAGGGAGCCTCCAGCATCGCCATCGTCGCGCCGGTGCTCGCGTGCGCCAGCTTGAAGATCGAGCTTCCACCGGCCAGCGGAGCGATGAACTCCACTTCGCTTCCGATGCGGGGGTCCTTCCCGCCGATCCGAGGCGGAATGTACCGCTTCACGTTGCCGCCGTTGAGCTTCAGGCCGTACAGGTAGCCGTTGATGCACATGCCGGAGACCACCCAGCGGAACTGACGCCCGCCGAAGCTGTACCCGACCGTGCTCCAACCGCCCTTGTAGTCCAGGGCCTTGCCGTCGCGATCCCAGAACTGGACGTTGTTGTACACCGACGGCTGCTCCAGATACTTCAACTGAACGCCCATCGTGGTCAGAATGGTATCCAGGCTCGCACCCGTATACGCATCCAGGAACCCGCCGATATGCTGGTTCAGCACGGCATCGGTCAGCGGGGCGTTCACCGCAGCGACCTTGCTCTTGAACTGGCTCTGGGTGTCCAGATCCAGGCCCGGATTCAGACGGTTGCCCACCGTCGCCGAACCGCCCAGAATCTGGCCGCTGCCCTTGATCCAGTCATTGAGGCCCCACGTCCGCATTTCCCGCGTCGCAGCCGAATGGTTGTCCCTCAGAATCACCCAGTCATTGTTGGCGATGCTCAGGCCGGAAATGTCCGCATTCGCGGTGCTGGCCACGGTAATGACGCCCGTCAGGTAATCCACGTCCGCGATGATGAGGGGGTAGTAACTCGTCGAGTAGTTCCGACGATCCGAACCGTTGGTCGCGGTCCCAAACTGCGGCACGCCGTTGGAATCCGCCAGGATGTCCACCATCTGCCCCACCCTGAAGAACTGCGTCCGCCCCGTCCCGAACTTCACCGTGAACGTCGCCGCGGCATTCGCCGTGGTCACGCCCTGGTTGACCGTCCAGTTCGCGATCTGGCACATGCAGTTCTTGTCCTCCATGAAGAAGCTGATCGCCTCCTGGAGCGCACGGTTCTTACCGACCGCCTGAATGTCCCGCACCACCTGCCGGATCTGATTGGACGCCAGAGCTTCGCCCTGGAGCCACGTCACTGGAATGCTGAAGTTTCCGACGCCCATGTGCAGCGACAGGATTCGCAGCAAGCTGGACGTGTGAGGAGCATCCACCGCATTCGGGAACGGAGCCAGCAGGGGGTCCGCCGAATTCAGGATCAGAGACTGATAGAACTCAGCCCGATCCAGCATCGCCGGGCCAGCCGGGTTGGAGTTGTTAATCAACCCCGCCACGCCCGTTCCGAACAGGTGCTCCACTTCCCAATCCCGCCCGATCTGGCTCCGCTGCACGCCCAGACTGGTCGTCTGGATATAGTTGTACACCGGGTCCAGTTCCGGCAGGGACTCCTGAATCGTCGAAGGCAACTCCTCCTTGGTGAAATTGCCCAAAGTTTCAATCGTTGTCGAATTGACAGCCATCTGGCTATACCTCCCCCAGGAAGACATTTTCTCCTGGGCTATTCGTTAAGCAAACTACCGACCGCCGGGACACTCCCAACGATCCCACAGGTTCGTTCTGCTTACCAAATCTCCCGAGGCATAGCTCCGTTCGCTTACTTTTCTGGAGTTTAAGGACCCTGATGTTCCAGTTGAGCGGGGTCAACTCACCGCCCTTTACTCACAACATCAGGGTCCTTAACACGAGAAAAGCTCTTGGGCTTACTACGCGCCAGCCCGTTGGCGGCGGGTCAGCATCTGGGCGAAACGCTCGATAGCGTTCTCCTCATAGCGATCCGTTCCAACGGCCTCTCGTTTGATCGGCTCATGGGAACCAATCACGCTGGCCATGTGCTCCAATCCACGAATGGATTGAGAGAGCGGCAGGTCCTTGATCTCGGCGGGGATTCCCAGATTGTCCACTCGGTTTCGTAACCTCTGTACGACCAAAGTGAGCATCTCAGGCCCCATCCGTTGACCGCCGTATACCCGGCCCAGCGTATCCTCTATCGCCATGTCATAGATCACGTTGTCGAAAGCCTGTTTCTTGCTTTCTGGAACAACAGATCTGATTTTACTGATATGAGGGTCTTTGTCAACAAAATTCCTCACATTTTCCTTGATTTGTTCCTCCGTCCTCTTCACCGCCGCCTCTTCGTTCTCCGAGAGGATGGCCTTGAGCCGGTCGTCCAGATCGTCCACCGTCACCTTTTTCGGAGGCTGGCGGTCCTGATTCTTCCGGCCGGTCGGTTCGCCCTCCAGAACGGCGGGGTCCAGGTTGATGGCCTTGAGGAATTCGGCGGCTTCGACCTCGGAAGCGGTGCCGCTGCTGATCTTCTCGGCGAGGGACATGACGGACATGCCTTTGCGGGCCTTCTCCGCGTCCAATCCCTCGTACTGCTTGCGAAGCTCGGCGGCTTCCTGGAACTTGCGGTCGGCCCCTGCGCTCTTGGTCGCCAGGGCCACAAGCTCGTCCTGGGTGACGGACAGGGTCTTGCCGTCCCCCACGTTCAACACCGTCAACGCCGGGTCGCCGTCGCCCTGGGGTTTTCCTGCGTCGTTGTTCGTCTGATTCGGTTCAGCCATTACTTATCCTCCGGGAGAACCAGGATGATGTCCTGGGGGTCGAAGGCCATGAAGACCTGCCCGCCTACGACGACGGGGACCCCGGCGAAGGGGCTGTACAGGACCTGACGGCCTTCAGGGATTTCCTTGACATTGCTCTTGAGCACGATGCCCTGGAGCGGTTTCTTGGCGGCAACTTCGGGGATCACAATGCCGCCGGTCGTTTTCGTTTCGGCGTCCACCTGCTGGAGGAACACCCGATCCCCGATCACGGTACTCTGTTTCAACATCTGAACTGCATTCATCACATGACTCCTGGACCCATGCCGGGGTTCATCCGGTTCATGGCTTCCTGCTCAATAGCCCCTTCTTCGGGGTACGGAAGCTGCTCCGGGAACCCCGCCAAACGATCCTGGCGAGCGAGCAGCAAATCGGTGAATTTCTGACGCACTTGCGGCGACGCCGCATAGAACTCTGGCCGGGCCATAAAGGCAGTAATAACCCGGATGTGTATTTCATGGAGATCATGGTCGTTTACCTCCACCTGCCCCGGCGTCTGCCCGTCTCCGAACAAGATGATGTTGTTCATCACGGCCCGCCGCCAGTTTTGCCACTCCGCTTCACTGCCGACAGGAAGCCCCAGATCCCGCTTACGGACCTCGATCCGATACTCCGTCACGTCGATGATCCCCTGGGCCAGGGCATTCTGAAGCTCTACCTTCTCCTGCTCCTTGGAACGGGGCATCATCGACTCCACCGAAATATCCACCGTATCGGGATGCGGCAGGGAATTCAGACCGGTGTTCAAAGACACGGTGCCGGTGGACGGATCAAGCTGGACACCCGCCATCGCGTCGTCCAATACCGCCACTTCCACCGCCTTTTCCGGCCCCCAGATCGTCGGCAGCAGGGCCAGAATCGCCTCATAGCAACCGGAAATCGCCGCCGCGAGGCTGATGACCGAAGGCGTCAACGGGGTGTTGCTCACTTCGTAAAGGAAGCCCAGCCCCGACTGAGAGTCCACACGGCCCGGTGCCCCTCCCCCCAGCATTTCCGTGGGCTGGTTGGCAATCCGATTGTTCAATTCCGCCCCCAGCTTGATGGTCTCGGCAGGGAGCGTCCCGGCGTTCGCCGGTTCAATGTTAAACGGCTTGAGATCGGGAACCGTGTAATCCGGGGCGTACACAATCCTCTTGGTCCCATCGGAACTCCGGATCACTTCCGGGGGGATGCCCAGGGTCGTCGGCAGGCACAGCAGCCCATAGGTGTCGAAATCCTGCACGTTGGTGAACAGACGCCCCAGGGAATACTCCATTTCGGCATTCATCGGAATGACGGTGCTGAGGAACCCCCGCCCGTAGAATCCGCCGGTTGGGATGTCCACCGCCACCCGCAGAGGCATCGGCATCCGGACATCGGTGTATTCCTTACGGTACACCAGCTTGCCCCCGGCCATGACCACGTACTCCTTTACGTAACCATCCTGCGTCCACGTCCACAACTCGACGAAACGCACCACAGGCACCTTGGTCTTATCCTTTTTCGCCCCGGCCCCTCCCCGCCAATGCTTCTCCAGCCGGGCGTTTCCCGTACTCCCGGAACCTCCGAACGTCGCGAAGCGACCGCTGGCGTCATCCGGCAGTTCCCCGGCGGGCATTTCCATCTCCTCCATCCCGGTCCATTTGACGCTTCGGCCCACATACGGTAAGCCCTTGACCCACTCTTTCGGCACCCACCGCACCCTGGCCAACCCCCGCTCTTCGGAAGACTCCAGGGGCCGTGACGGAACCGGAACCAGTTCCCACGGCATCACCAGATCAATGCCCACCTGCTCCTGGTCGTTCCACACGGCGAACCCCACGCACCCATACTTCAGGAACGGAGGGCACGCGGCCATGTGCATCCTCTTGACCTTCGAGGGGGGCATCGCCGCCCGCAGCGCAATGTTCGCAAGGGTGGCGTTCCTCATGTCCTCCAGGCCGATGCTCTTTCTCCGCACGCGGGGATTGAGGTCCATCTGGAGCATCCGGCCCACCTGCGCCTGGAACTTGCTCACCACGTCCTCATACCGGAACTGAATCAGTCCGTCTTCGTTGGCGTAGTCCACGTCCAGCGTCCCGTTGGTGAAGTCGGCCCCGGCGAACTTCCTCGCCCCATGCAGATAGTGATGGATATACCACCAATGCACTTCCTTCACCGAACGGTCCTGCTCTCCAACCTCCACAAGGTTGTTGACCACGGCCTCCAGTTGCTCGGTGTCCTTCGGTAGTTCTACTTCGTATGCCATCACTCACCCCCATCCTTCAAAGCCTGCGGCCTGCGGGATTCCGTCACCCTCAACCCCGGCATGGGGGGAGGCGTCAACTCCGATTGTTTTAAGGACCCTGATGTTCCAGGGGACTGATGCTGGACGGCGGCGAGGCCCCCCAGCTTCTCCAGGGACTCGCGGGCGCGGAGTTGCTGGAGAATGGCAGGCCCCATCGTCGGGGAAATCTCCGCACTGAGCTTGGCGGCGTAGGTCGCCAGCTGCACGTCATTCAAGGCTTTGACGGACGAACGCAGAAGCGAGGTTAGGATGTTGACGGTTCGCACCAGCACCAGAAGCGCGAGGCACAATCCGACCGCCAACGCTAACCAGATCCACACCATTGGTTGTTCCATAAGGGTATCCTCGTGCGTCCCGGATTCTGTGGGGACGCGGCACAATGTAGGGTTTGCGGGCCATCGCCGGAGCGAAGTGCCCGTTATGGCCTGTATGGTAAGCCCGACGAACGATGGCCTCCAGAATGTCCATCGACAGTTCGTTGGCGTTGAACGCGCTGAGGCGGGGCACCCCGCCCGCAACCCACAAGTCACCCGTCTCGATCTGTTGGGACAGGGTCTGACGGGGCGGCGGGGGAGGTTCGTTGTTGCCCTGGCCGTGTACGACGTAGTGCGTCATGGCAACCGTATCAATCGCGTCGTCGTGTGCCAGCATTCCCAGGTCATACGTGAAATCGTTGATCTCTGCGATCAACTCTTTCCAAGGCCACTCACTGAGCCAATTGGCCGGAATCTTGATCTTGCCCCGAGAAAATCTCCACTCCAGGGTAGCGATCCGCTGGCCTTTCTTGGTCCGATCCTTCGTCTCGGTGTAGTCCACCGGCATGACGCGGGGTGCCCAACCGCAGATTTTCTTCTCCTCCATCATCGTCTTGCACGAATCGTACAATTCGATCTGGGTACTGCAACTCTCGACCCCGATGACGCGGGCTCCCCACTTGAACCCCAGGCGGAAGATGTGCCCCAGCAGCTGCTCCTTGGGACAGCGGCCCAGCCACATGTCCAGAATCCATAGGCAGTTCGAGGAGTCGAAGCCGGAGACGCACACGCAGCTGTAATCACTGTGGCGCGTGACCGTCTTGGCGGAATCCACCGTGACGACCACGTACAGTTGGTTGAACAACTGGCGGGCCTCGAAGTCGGTCTTCACCCACGCCCAGTTTTTGTCGGGCTGGAGGATGTTGGTCCGGATCTTGGTGGGGCTTCGTAACGGTTCCGACATGTAGATTTCATCGGGGTCCTCCACCAAGTAATAATTCTTCTTGGGGTCCAGCGTGAAAGACTTGTCGGCTCCCGATCCCACTTCATTCTGATACTCCCTGGCGAACGCCTCCGGCCCGATCTCCGCCTTGCGGATACGCAGAGCCTCGGTGTCCCAATTCGATTCCCACAGCAACTCCCGCTTGGCGGGGTCCTGGGCGTCCGGGTCGCCCGCCTTGTAGTGCTTCTTGTTCCAATACTGGAACCGCTTGTCCTCGTCGCCCAGGGCGTAGGACAGAAAGCTCTGCTTGCCGATGACCGTGCCCACCCAGAAGATGCCGGACCCCTGCTCCAACATGGGGATGATCTGCTGGAACATGAGGTTCTCGAACTTCTCCCGCGACACAAGGCCCGCCGTCTCGCTGTTCGTATGGTCGTCGTACTCCGGGTCGTCGAGGATCAGGATGTCCGGGCGACCGCCTCGCTTACGCCCCGTCACGCTCATGCCGAAGATCATGCTGCCGTTGGCCAGCATCAACCGCTTCTTGTTCCAGATGCCGCTGCCCCGCTTGGGCTTCATCGCCCCGAAGTCATGGAGCAGATACTCATTCTCCACCAGCTGTTTCTCGATGGCGGCAAGCCGGGCCTCCACCATTTCATCGGTCGCCATGCAGATGGCGATGCGGAGGTTGGGCCGGGTGACGGCCAGGAACAGAGGGGCCTCGGTGCCGATCACGATGGACTTGGCGAACCCGCGAGGAGCCGCCGCCATGTTCCGGCCATAGGCCCCCAGGTCGTAGATCATCTGGTAATGGAAGGGAGGGCTGGGTTTGAAGTTGTGGTAGAAGAACCCCGCCGGGGTCGTCATCAGGTACAGACGGCGGAACGTGTCCCAGGCCGCGACGAACTCCAGAGGCGTCCGCTGGCGACAGACGGCCTCCACTCGTGCGATCTTCTGCCCCTCTTTGCTGAGGGACATGTATTCCGCCGGAAGCGGGTAAAGCTCATTGTCCGGCTCAAGTTGTTGGTACTCCCAAGGCTGGAGAGTCGATGGATCTACCTGCACCTGCGTTTCACTTTATCCCCAGCTTTCCGGGGCTTCTCCGGAGACTGGGTGGGGAGAATCTCTCCCCGCATGTACGCTTCGTACTCCCGGATGGAGCCGAAGAATTTCGGTTTGGCGTTTGACAATGCCATATCGCTATTGTACCTCCGTTTACTCTTTTGTGTCAACGATCTTCCCATGAGAATTTTCTAAGGACCCTGATGTTCAAGGACCCTGATGTTCGGGAGTTCCGTCCCGCCTAGCGGGAGACGAGGGTGGGCAGGATGTCGTGGAGGGCGAGGTTAATCAGGACGGTGGCGGTCCACATGGTGTTGGTGACGTTCTCCCCCAGCATCAGGGCCAGGATGCGGGCCTTGCTGATGATGTACTCCGTCGAGCGGGCCTTCTCCGCGACGAGGGAGGGGAGGTCGATCTGGGAGCCGGTGAGCCATTGATTGTGGACGGGGACGACGCGGCGGGGAGTCTCGCACAGTTCACGGATCACCACGGCGGCGGTGGAAGGGTGGATCTGGGATTGGATGCGGGGGAGAAGGTCTGCCTCGATCCTGCGAGCCCAATGGCGGACAGGGGCCATCCATGCGGCGGACGGGTCAGCGGTGAGAGCGGCGGGCGAGGCCGGGGATGGCGGCTGGGTCTGGGCCGGGGGCAGGGGGAAGGGATTCTGGGTCCCCGTCGTCCGCTTGGGGGTCCTGCGGGACGAGACCTCCTGCTGAAGAAGGGAGGACAGGTTCGCGGGGGGTTGGGCTGTGGCTGGGGTTTGTGGTTCTTGCCGGGTCAAGGTTTCCTCCTTTACGGATCAGAGAGGCAACTACGCTTTCCTGGATGGAGTTGCCCTCGGAATCCTGGGTTTGTCGGGTGGCTTTCACTTCGCCGATCACTCCGGCGAGCTTCAAGATGTCCTGGCGGACCTTACGAAGATCGGCCAGGGCACGGAGACGGATGGCCTCCGTGGGCGCGGTGCGGGCTGTGTCGATGAGGAGTTGGATCTCTTCTTCGAGGGTCCACCCCTGGGAATCGAGGAACGCGGCGAGGCGTTCCACCGACTCGAAGTTCAAAAGGGACTGCTCGGAAGGAGTCAGGCCCGGAATGCCGGGGGGAGAAAGGGGACCAGGAGGCGTCGTTGGGGCGAGAGCATTCCCAGCAGAATAGGTGGAACTCCTCTCCGGGAGAGGCCCGGAGGACGCAAGTGGAGTAAGACTAGGATGTTCCTGCGACAACAGGTGCCTCTGGTCCCCGTTTCTCCTCACGGCATTTCTGGCCCTGGCGTCTCTTCTGAGAGATCGACATGGCGTTCAAGCCTGTGGACTTACGGGAGCGTTGTACCTCCGGAGAGGACATCGCTTCAAGGTCTTGAATCGAGACCTCCACCTTAACGCAGTGGCGGTCGTTATCATGGTGCATCTGGTGCCCCTTGAACTTGCTGCCGGGGGCCGCGAATCCGGGGCCGCTGGGCCGAAGGAGGTAGTGAAGGACCTCTTCCAGGGCGTACAGGTTGAAGCGGGCACCCGTCTTGTCGTAAAAGATCGGCACCTTGAGCAGTCTGAGGAGCCGGGACAGCGTCGCCTTCCCGTAACCGGGAAAGAACTTGGCCGCTCGGTCCAGGGGAACGAGACAAACCGTATTGCCTACGACGGTTTTGTCGGCGGCAGTCAACATGTTCAACGTGGACTTTGTCATGGGTTCAAACTGCATATAGTGTATATAGACTTTTCTGGCGGAGTGTACAAGCAAAATCCGAGGGTGCCCGAAGAATTCTTGTTTTTTTGCGGAATTCCCCACCAACATCTGCGAATAGGCTTGAACAGTTACACCTCGAAAGTCTTTTATGTTATATGTGTCCTATGTGAGACACGGAAGTTTCAACCCTTCGCCCCTCATATCGCGGGGCTCCAGCAACTTGGATGCTGGGATGAAAGAAAAAGCATGGCAAATCGTCCGAATGTCCCCCTCCCTAAGTACGGGTATTTCCTGAACACCCGAAGCATGGCGGAAATCCAGGCCAGGGCCACGGAATGGCTTTGGGATGGGTGGTTGCCGCTGGGAAACGTGTGTTTGATGGCCGGGGACGGGGGCACTGGAAAGAGTACGATCCTCTGTGATCTGGCCGCGAGAGTGTCGAGGGGGGTGGATTTCCCCTGCGGCGGCAAGAATCTGTTGGGCAAGCCGGGGCATGTGCTGATTTTCAACCCCGAAGACAACGTAGACAATGTCTTGAAGCCCCGGCTGGCCGCAGTCAACGCAGATATGGCTTATGTCCATATCGGCACGGCTTTTCGAGGGAACTTGATTGATGAGTACGGGGACTGTACTTACATCCCCACCACCGCCCTTGATTCTTTTGGGAAAGAGGGGCCGAACACCGCGTTGATGCTGTGGCTGCGGGAGAAGTGTGAGAACGCGGCGTTGGTGATTATCGACCCGGTGACTTCGTTTCTTGAGGGGGTCGATGCGAACAGCAACGCGGAAGTGAAGAAGTTTGTGTCCTCTCTTCAAATTATCGCCAAAGAGACGAACTCCTGCATTCTGCTGGTGACACACCTGAGCAAGAACATGGAGGCAGAGGCCCAGGGGAGGGTGATCGGGTCCTGTGCCTGGGTCCACGGCCCCAGGAACATCCTTCTGGTTACGGCGGACAAAAAAGCCATAACCGAACGCAAAGAAAATACGGAGCTTTCGCATGAGCCGTGCATCGGGATTCTGTCAAACCCCAAGAACAATCTGGGGCGAAGACCCTTGCCGATTGGGTTTGAAGTTGTGGATTGCATTGTGGCGGATGAAGACAACAACACCGATATTCACATTGGTCGAACCATGTGGGATGCCAGACATCAAAACCCGGATTTCAATGCGGGTAGACAAGAACGAACTGAAGTCAAGGAATGGTGCATGAAGGTCATCCAGCCGGGGTACCCGATGGACAGCATGGAACTCTACAAGCTGGGAGCCGACCAAGGGTTCTCGGAATCTCGCATTCGGCGGGCGTTGAATGAGCTATTTGACGAGAACCTGCTGATCCGTGAGAACGACGGCAAGCATCGCAAGTGGAGTCGAACGGAAGGATGAATTTAAGGACCCTGATGTTCAGGATTGAGGTGGGGTGGGGACTGGAGTTTCCGCATGGTCTCCATCGCTTCTTCCATTGGAATGGATTCCGCCACGTCTCTCCGTTGAGTGGATACATTGAGGTAGATCTTATCGGTGAGGGTGGGGGTGGAGTGTTCCAGCCAGTCTTGAACCGCCTTGGTTGAATACCCTGCGAGGGCGATGAACGTCCCGCTGCAAGCTCGGAGGCTGTGGTATTTGAACCCAGGCAGGTTCGCCGCTTCGATGATCCGCAACCACTTGTTGCGGTGATAGGTGTCTCGGAGTATGCGGCCTTCCGCACGGTCTTCGGTATACACCTTCAACTGTTCAAGGAGGAATGGGTGAAGGGGCCTCAAGGGCATTTCCTTCCCGGTCTTTACGGATCGGGTTGCGATGCCCTTGAGGTCATACCGGAGGTCTGTAATCTGCAATCGCTCTACGTCTTGCTGCCGGAGTCCTGTTCCCACCGCCAGCAATATCCGAATCACCCAGTCCCACCCATAGATTCGGTTCGCATGATACAGTAACGCTCCCCATCCCTCGACGGAGAGCACCTGGGGCTGATGGCTTTCGATCTTTTGGTACAGGTCCTCCCAACGAATCTTATGGGCCTGGGACGACACCAGATGTTCCTTGGTTCCCCATGTGACGAGGGTCTTGAGGATTCGCAGGTCCTTGTTGATCGTGGCTCCGGCTGCTCCGTCCTGCCGCCTTGCCCTCACGTACTTCTCAACCATCTTGTGGTTGAGCGACGTGGACAGGGGCTGGCCGCACAGACGGTCCCACATCGAGAACATCTTGCGGTATTCATGCAGGGTGCTGGGTTTGACCCCTTTGGTCTGTTCCCGGTTCTCGATGAACGCCCTGGTCAGATACTGAAACGATACCGCCGTGGGCGACACGTAGTAGTCCGAGTTCAACTCCCGCAGGAGACGCTCTCTCCATTGTTCAGCCAACGCTTTGAGTTTGTCCCATCGGTAGTTGAAGGTTGAAGAAGCGGTGGCTACTCCGGCCTGATGGCAGGTACCATCAGGCCATCCAGTCATTCACGATTTGAAGGAGTAGCCATGGACCAGACAACGTACCAGA
>Ga0228535_1000563_pt1 | contig 96657 bp, 69 predicted proteins | sample SJ1metagenome_FD_168457 | JGI IMG/M metagenome (GOLD analysis project Ga0228535, IMG submission 168457) | Enriched culture of PCE-dechlorinating microbial communities from Ithaca, New York, USA - SJ1 | ecosystem: Engineered > Modeled > Simulated communities (microbial... > Unclassified | place...
ATCGGACAGGGAATCGAGTTCGACTACTGCTGTGTCCACGCCTCCCTGGCCCTGCGGGAGTTGGGTTACGAGAGCATCATGATCAACAGCAACCCGGAGACGGTCAGCACCGACTACGATACGTCGGACAAGCTCTACTTCGAGCCCCTGACCCGGGAAGACGTCCTGAACGTCATCAAGCTGGAGAAACCCGCGGGGGTGGTGGTCCAGTTCGGCGGGCAAACCCCCCTGAACCTGGCCGTGCCCCTGGAAAAGGCCGGTGTCCCGATCTGGGGCACCACTCCGGACAGCATCGACCGGGCGGAAGACCGGAAGCGGTTCCAGGTGCTCCTCAAGAAGCTGAACCTGATCCAGCCGGAAAACGGAACGGCCCGGTCTTTCGCCGAGGCGGAGAAAGTGGCCAACAAGATCGGGTATCCCGTCATCGTCCGTCCCTCCTACGTGCTGGGGGGAAGGGCCATGGAAATCGTCTACGACGACGAGGGCCTGGAAGAGTTCATGAAAAAGGCCATACGCGTGTCCCCGGAGCATCCGATCCTGATCGACAAGTTCCTCGAGGATGCCATCGAGATCGATGTGGACGCCATATCCGACGGCGAGACGACGGTCATCGGCGGCCTGATGGAACATATCGAGGAAGCGGGCATTCACTCGGGGGACAGCGCCTCCGTCATGCCGCCCTATACCCTGGATGCCAAGCTGGTCAGCGTCATCAAGGAGAACACCTACGCCCTGGCGCGGGAACTCCAGGTGAAGGGCCTGATGAACATCCAGTACGCCATCCGCAACGACATCATCTACGTGCTGGAAGTGAATCCCCGGGCCTCCCGGACCATTCCCTTCGTCAGCAAGGTGACGGGGGTTCCCCTGGCCAACCTGGCCACCAAGGTCATGGCGGGCAAAACCCTGAAGGAACTGGGCTTTACGCGGGAGGTGGAGGTGCCCCATGTGGCGGTGAAGGAATCGGTTTTCCCCTTCTCGCGGTTCCCGGGTGTCGATGCGATCCTGGGGCCGGAAATGAAGTCCACCGGCGAAGTGATGGGGATCGATTCCACTTTCGGCATGGCGTTTGCCAAATCGCAGATTGCGGCGGGGACGATTCTGCCGGCATCCGGCAAGATCTTCCTCAGCGTGAACAACAAGGATAAAAGGCAGATCGTGTTTCTCGCCAAGGAACTGGAGCATCTCGGGTTTACCATCGTCGCGACCGGCGGCACGGCGGCGGTTCTCAAGAACAACGATATCACCGTGACGGTTCTGCCCAAGATCTACGAGGGCCGGCCGAACGTCATCGACCTGATGAAGAACCGTGAGATCGCCATGATCATCAACACCTCCAGCGGAAAGAAAACCCGCGAGGACACGGCGGTGATCCGGTCGACGGCGGTCTTTCACAGCGTTCCCCTGGTGACGACCCTTTCGGGTGCCCAGGCGGCGGTCAACGCCATCAAGGCGGTGAAGACGGGAGACTGGTCGGTCAAGACGATCCAGGAGTACCATCGGGACATATAGACAAGAGGATTGTCCTGCGGTGCCGTTTCGAGGCGGCGGCAGGATTCGACGGAAACGGTCTTTTCGGTACGGGGGCGAACCGAAACGAAGACAGGTCCATATTAAAAAGTAGAAAGGAAGAACGATCTTGGAAGTTAAAGTATTCGACAACGATGTGGAGAAGGCCCTGAAAATTCTCAAGAACAAGCTCTCCAAAAGCGGTCTGTTCAAGGAATTGAAGGTTCGCCGGGCCTATGAAAAGCCTTCCGTGAAGAAGAAGAGAAAGACCATCGAAGCCCGCAGAAGACTGGCAAAGGTCCAGAGAAGAAGAAACAACTAGAGATTCTTCGATCAACCGGGAAATATGCAGCTACACCGGCTCCTTGGCCGGGTAGCGTTGTGGTGGTTTGCAGTGTTGCCGGACGGGAGGGGGACAGAGAAGGCCGTCATCCAGCAGGGCGGGACCGTTTTGTCATGCCGTGCGGCAACGTTTGACGAAGTGCAGCCGTGCCGACAGAAAGGAGGCCACCTTGGAGGACAGACAATATCTGATCGATGCCCTGACGCCGGCGGAATCATGGCGGATATTCCGGATCATGGCGGAGTTTGTCGACGCCATCGACACGCTTTCCCGGGTAAAACGGGCCGTCACGATTTTCGGTTCCGCCCGGGTAAAACCGGGCGATCCCTATTACGACAAGGCCCAGGACCTTGCCCGGAAACTCGTGGAAGGGGGGTTCAGCGTGATCACGGGGGGCGGCCCCGGCATCATGGAGGCGGGTAACCGGGGCGCCGCCGAGGCGGGCGGGACATCCGTCGGGATGAACATCCAGCTTCCGTATGAACAAAAACCGAATCCCTACGCAAATGTGTCCATCAATTACCACTACTTTTTCATCCGCAAGGTGATGTTCGTCAAGTATGCCGTGGCCTACGTCATTCTGCCGGGCGGTTTCGGGACGATGGACGAGCTGTTCGAGGCCCTGACCCTGATCCAGACCAGGCGCATCAAGGGGTTTCCCGTCATCCTCATGGGGGGCGATTACTGGCGGGGCCTGATCAACTGGCTGAAAAACACCATGTTGAAAGAGGACATGATTTCCAGGGAAGACCTCGATCTATTCACGATCATCGACGATCCGGATGAAGCGGTGAAACATATCCAGAGATTCGTGATCATGTAGCACCCGGCCCGGGTCTTTCCATCCGCTTTCCGTGCCGATCCGGCTTCCGCCCGGAAGCGGCTGAAACGGGGAGCCGGTAGAGGGAGAGAATTCAATTCCATGTATCCTGAACCATCCGACGCGGATTACCGGCGAGCGCTTGAAGACGTCAGGAAGGGTAGAATCCAACCCGTTTATCTCCTTTACGGTGAAGAGGAATACCTGGTTCGGGAAGCCCTGGAAGAAATCGTCGCGGCCGTTGTTCCCGAGGCGGACCGGGAGTTGAACCTGTTTGTCCTGAGCGGCGGGCCGGATGAAACGGAGCGCATCTGCTCCGCCCTGGTCGTTCCCCCCCTGCTTTCCGGCAGGAAACTGGTCGTGGTCCGCGACACCCACCTGTTTCATTCCAGGGAAACCGCCTCCCATCTCATCAAGAGTGTCCGGGAGCATCTGGACAAGAATCCGCGTAAGGCGGCCGTTTCCTTCATGACCTTCCTGGACATGGCGGGCTGGAAGCTGGAGGACCTCCGGGACGGCGGATGGAAGACCATCCGTGACAAGGACTGGACCCGCCTGTTGGAAGGGGAGGGAAAAGACGACCGGGAAACCTGGCTTCCCCGCGCCATCGAGCTGTGCACCGAGGAACGGGAGAAAATCAAGGCGGCCGGGCGGGAGGATGAACCCCGCCTGGAGGCGTTGCTGCGTCACCGGCTGCCGCCGGAGAATCACCTGATCCTGGTTGCCGAAGCCGTCGACCGGCGGAAAAAACTTTTCAGGGTGATTTCCGAGCTGGGGGTGGTCCTCCACTTTCCGAAAGTCAAGGCGGAGGCGAAGCAGAAGGGGCGCCTGATGGAGCAGGTGAGGGGAATGCTCTCGGAAGGGGGGAAGAGAATGACCTCCGGCGCCTGGGACGCCCTGGGGGAAAGGACGGGTTTCCAGCTGCGGGAATCCGTTCAGGCCGTCGAAAAACTGATCGTTTTTGCCGGGGAGAAATCGACGATCGACGAGGCGGATGTCGAGGCGGTGGTCGGAAAGTCCCGGGAGGACACGGTGTTCCAGCTCGTTGCGGCCATGACGGAGAAGAACCTGTCTGCCGGCCTCGATGTGCTCCGGGAGTTGATCCTCCAGGGGGTGCCCTACCTGATGATTCTCGCCATGATCGGCCGGGAAATCCGCCATCTGCTCCAGGCAAAGCTGCTGATCCGCTCCGGTGTTCTCAAGGGTCTCCGGGCCGATACGGAGTACGGCGAATTCCAGAGGAAGATTCACCCGCTGCTGAAAGACATGGCCGCAGGCGGGGGGAAAAAGGATCTGGGCCTTGCCGGTCAGCACCCCTATGCCGTCTACCAGGCCTTGAAAAACTCCCGGCGCTTCACCGAAGAGGAACTCCTTGCGCACCTCGACCGGCTGGTGCAGATCGATCTTTCCCTTAAATCGACGGGACGTGACGAACGTCTCCTGATCGAACGTCTCCTGGTGTCCATCTGTTCCGGGAAGTAGCGAAGCCGGACGGGCCGCCGGGGAAAGCGGCAAAAAAAGAATTGACTTCCCTCTTTGCTTTCTGCTACTTACCGGGCACTGCATCGCGATAGACTGTCCGAGGCCGTTCCGGGCGAAGCGAAGAAGAGGATCATTCCGGCATGTCCCTGCTCCCTGTGGTTGTCGTTCCGGGACGCAGCGCTCCTCTGGTTGTCATTCTGAGGACGCCGCGTTCCCCTGGTTGTCATTCTGAGGAGCGTCAGCGACGAAGAATCTCTTTGCAGGGAGTCCCTTTGCGTTCCCCGGGGTGACCAGCCGGTGAAGGACGTGCCGCTTGGGGGTACCTCCTGGAAGCGATCCTTCACTTCGTTCAGGATGACAAAAGGGTAATGTTCAGGACGACAAAAGGGTAACGTTCAGGACGATAAAGGAGTGTCGTCATTCCGAGGGCGCAACGCTCCCCTGGTTGTCGTTCCGAGGATGCCGCGCTCCCCTGGTTGTCATTCTGAGGAGCGTCAGCGACGAAGAATCTCTTTGCAGGGGAACTCTTCGCGACTTTCTTTTTACGGTTACATCGAGAGTGAAAATCCAAAATATTGACAGGAAGGAGTATGGAAATGGAGATTAAGAATGTATGCGTGTTGGGTGCCGGTCTCATGGGAAGCGGGATCGCGCAGGTCTGTGCCCAGGCGGGATTCCAGGTGACCATGCGGGACATCGAACAGCGGTTTATCGATAACGGGATGAACACCATCCGGAAGAACCTGAGCCGGGAAGTGGAGAAGGGCAAGAGAACCCAGGCGGACATGGATGCCGTCATGGCCCGGATCAAGCCGACCCTCGATCTGAAGGAAGCGGCGGGCAACGCCGACGCCGTCGTCGAGGTGGTCGTGGAAGTCCTGAACATCAAGAAGCAGGTTTACAAGGAACTCCAGGAAGTCGTTCCGGCCCACTGCCTGTTCTTCACCAATACCTCCGGCCTCAGCATCACCGAGATGGCCGCGTTGACGGACCGTCCGGACCGCTTCATCGGGACCCATTTCTTCAATCCCGTTCCGGTCATGAAGCTCATGGAACTGATCATGGCTTACGAGACCTCGGAGGAGACCCTGGCCGTCGCCAAGGCCTGGGGCGAGAAGCTCGGCAAGGAATGCGTCATCGTGAAGGAAGGCCCCGCCTTCGTCGTCAACCGCGTTCTGTGCACCATGATCAACGAGGCGTTCTTCACCCTGGGCGACGGCCTGGCCACGCCGGAAGACATCGACAAGGCCATGATGCTGGGCTGCAATCATCCCATCGGCCCCCTGGCCCTGGCCGACCTGATCGGGAACGACACCCTGCTGCACATCATCGAGGGCCTCAACGAGGAACTCGGCGACAAGTACCGCCCGGCTCCGCTCCTGAAGAAACTGGTCCGGGCCGGACGCCTGGGCCGGAAGTCCGGGAAGGGCGTTTACGATTACACGAAGAAGTAGATCTTTGAATCCCGTTTGGATTCGGTAAAACGAAAGGGCGGAGCCGCAAAACGGCCCCGCCCTTTTTACGTGGATTTTTCCCGGCGGATCCCTTCCGTCCCGCTCCTTCTAGCCGTTGTCCTCCAGTTTACCCTTCATGGCCCGGATCGTTCCCGCGTAGTCGCCGCTTCCGAAGACCGCCGCCCCGGCGACAAAGACGTCGGCCCCCGCCAGGGAGGCCTGGCGGATATTGTCCAGGGTGATGCCGCCGTCCACTTCCAGAATCGGCGGCCGTTCCAGGGACGACATCATGCCGCGGATTTTCCGGATCTTCGGCAGCATGGAGGGAATGAACTTCTGTCCCCCGAAACCGGGGTTGACGGTCATGACCAGGACCAGGTCGCAGTCCGGCAGGATCTCCTCCAGGAGAGAAACGGGTGTCGCCGGGTTGAGGGACACGCCGGCCCGGACGCCCTTTTCCCGGATGCCCGCGACGGTGCGGTGGAGGTGGGTCGCCGTCTCGACGTGGACCGTCAGAAAATCGCTCCCCGCATCGATGAAGGCGTCCAGGTAACGGTCCGGGTCTTCGATCATCAGGTGGACGTCGAAGGGCAGCGACGTCGTTTTGCGCAGCGCCTTGACGACGGCGGGGCCGATGGTGAGGTTCGGGACGAAATGGCCGTCCATGATGTCGATGTGAATCCAGTCCGCCCCGGCTTCCCCGACGGCCTGGATCTCTTCGGCCAGGCGCCCGAAATCGGCGGAAAGAATGGAGGGTGCGATTTTCTTCATGGGTCTCCTTTTATTCCACTGTGAAAAATTCTTTTGTCATTCCGAAGGTTCCCGGGTGAAGAAAAGAGAGATCCTTCACTTCGTTCAGGATGACACCGGGGGAGCTTCCTCCGTTTCGTTTCTGCCGACCGGGAGGGTCTCCGTTACGCTTCCGATGACGGATGATTGTCCTGCATTTCGTCTGCGCCGACCGGGGGGTGTCCTCCGTTTCGTTTGCGACACCGGGGGGCGTCCCTCGCTTCGTTGACGGCGACAGAAAAGTTTCCTTCGCTTCGTTCAGGATGAGAACGGGAGGTTGTCATTCTGAGGCGTCAGCCGAAGAATCTCTTCCTTTGAACGGATCGTCATGATTCGATTCTTCGCGGAGTTGATCCTTGCGTGAAGCGAAGGACTCAGAAGGACCTCAAACGGAAATCGGGTGTTACGACACGATCGCTTGACCCGGAATCCGTTTGCCGGGCCTTGCGCGCCGGAAATGGGTCCCGGATCGGAGCCCGCCCTGAACTGGATTCCCGAATCCGGGGCGACGTTGAAAACGCCGGGGCCGCTTCCATCGAAAACACTTTGCGTTATCAGCTATTTCAAGCCTTTTTTGAACGCCCCACGGATACACCACAACCGGCCCGCCGTCAAGGAGAAAAGCCCTTGACAGGCCGGGGAAAAACGACGAAGATGCGCGCCATCATGATGACCGTATACAATATAATCCTCTTCCTGGCCGCCCTGCTGCTTTTCCCCTTCTACGCCTTCAAAATCGCCCTTACGGGGAAGTACCGCCGCAGTATCGGTCCGAAGCTGGGCTTCGTCGGGGAGAATCGCTTCGAAGCCATGAAAGGCCGGCCCCGGATCTGGGTCCACGCCGTGTCCGTCGGCGAGGTCACGGCGGCGGCTCCCATCGTGGCGGCGCTTCGGGAACGGTTCCCGAAAGGGTGCATTGTCGTTTCGACGACCACGGAAACGGGACGTCTCATGGCCGAACGCCTCATTTCCGGCGCCGACGCCCTGATCTATTACCCCCTCGACATTCCCTTCGCGGTGAAAAAACTGATCCGCCTGGTCCGCCCCGATATTTTCGTCCCCGTCGAAACGGAACTCTGGCCGAACTTCCTGGCCGCCTGCCGGGCTTCGGGCGTCAAGGTGGTCATGGTCAACGGCCGGATCTCGCCCCGGTCGTTCAGGAAGTACAGGCTGACGCGGTTCTTCTGGAAACCCGTCCTGGAAAGGGTGGACCAGGTGGGCGTCATTTCGAGGACCGACCGGGAACGCATCGTCGCCATGGGCCTTCCCCCCGAAAAGGTCCATGTCCAGGGAAACGCCAAGTACGACGGCCTGGCGGCGACGGCCTCCGTTCCGCTGCAGCGCGGCATCGCCGCCCGGCTCCGCATGGACCCGGCGGAAAAGGTCTGGGTCGTCGGCAGCACCCACGAGGGGGAGGAAAAAATCGTCCTGGATGTGTACCGCCGCCTGCTGGAGACGGAGCCCGGGCTGAAACTCATCCTGGTCCCCCGTCATATCGAAAGGCGGGACCGGGTCATCGCCCTGATCCGGGAAGCGGGATTTTCCGATTTCATCACCATGAGCGAGATCAACGGCGGGAAAATCCGCGACGGGGAGCGGATCGTCCTGATCGACGTCATCGGCGAGCTTTTCAAGGCCTACAGCCTGGCCGCCGTCGTCTATTGCGGCGGCTCCCTCGTTCCCAAAGGGGGGCAGAACATCCTGGAACCCGCCGCCTGGGGGAAGGTCGTTTTCTACGGCCCCTCCATGGAGGATTTCCAGAACGAGAAGGCCCTCCTGGAAGAAGCCGGGGCGGGGATCTGCGTAACCGGCGGGGAAGATCTTTTCGCCGGTCTGTCCGCCCTGCTCAAGGACATGGAGAACCTCCGCCTCCGCGGCGAGAAGGGCCGGGACGCCGTCATTGCGAACATGGGGGCGGCGAAGCGGTATGCGGCGATGATCGCCAGGCATCTCCCAGTCGAGTCTCCAGGCGCTCGATCAGGCCGGAAAGGGTCCCGGGGGAAAGGGCCGAAACCGCCGTCGCCTCGAAGCGGCGGCAGAGGTTAGCCAGCATCTCCTTGTCGGGGAAACAATCCTCCTTGTTGAAAATCATGAGGGTCGGTTTGTGCAGGACCCCGATTTCCGATAAAACCTTTTCCACCGCCGCGATATGGCTTTCGAAGTCGGGGTTGCTCACGTCGACGACATGGAGAAGCACGTCCGCCTCGTTGAGCTCCTCGAGGGTGGACCGGAAGGCGGCGAAGAGTTCCGGCGGCAGGTCCCGGATGAACCCCACCGTGTCGGTGATGACCGCCTCCGTGTCCCGGGGAAAGCGCAGGCGGGCGCTCTTCGGGTCGAGGGTGGCGAACAGGCGGTTTTCCACGAAGACCCGGCTTTTCGTCAGGGCGTTCAGCAGGGTCGATTTCCCCGCATTGGTGTAGCCGACGATGGAGATGACCGGCAGCCCCGCCTTGCCCCGTTTCACCCGCCTCTGGCCGCGGGCCTGTTCGATGTCCTTCAGTTCCTTCTCCAGCCGGTGGATCCGTTCCCGGACCCGCCGCCGGTCGACCTCCAGTTTCGTTTCCCCGGGGCCCGTGCCGCCGATGCCGCCGGCCAGGCGCGACAGGGACGTGTCCCTGCGGACCAGGCGGGGCAGGCGGTATTTCAGCTGGGCGAGCTCCACCTGGATTTTTCCCTCGCGGCTCCTGGCCCGGTGGGCGAAGATGTCGAGAATGACCTGGGTCCGGTCGATGACCCGCAGCTCCGTGAAATCCGTGATGGAGCGGATCTGGGCGGGGGTCAGTTCGTGGTCGAAGACGAGCAGGTTGGCCCCGATCTGGAGGGCCTTGATGACGATCTCCGACAGTTTCCCCCGGCCGACGACGTACTTGGGGTCCATCTGGGGACGATGCTGGAGGACCGTGTCGAAGACCTCCACCCCCGAGGTGACCGCGAGTTCCCGAAGCTCGGCCAGGGCCCCCTCGCTGTCGAAGGCGGGGTTCGTTTCCACCCGGACGAGCAGCGCCCGGTCCTTCGCGTCGACCTTCCGGGTCCTTTCCTGGCGGGCGAACTCCCCTTCGAGGGTCCTGATGAAGGCCGGGAAATCGAGATCGAGGGCCGAAGGACGGACCGGCTCCAGGGTGTTCCAGAAGCGGTCTTCCGCGTTTTCCGGGACCAGGTGGGCCGAGTGGACGAGGCCCGGCAGGCCGTCGGGTTCCGCCTCGACGGCCGAAACCAGGTCCAGGCGCAGCAGGGCCAGGTCCGTCAGGTCGTCTCCCGTCAAGCCTTCCCGGTCGAGGTGGGTGTGAAGCAGGCGCAGACCCCGGAAACGGACCGACGAGGCCCGGAAGCCCGAGAGGTCGGGAATGAAGAGGTCCTTGTAGGAGCCGACGATAACGTAGGCGACCTCCCCCCGCCGGGTGATCAGCAGGCCGACCTGGCGGTTGATTTCCCGGGAGAGCTCCGTCATCTGGCGGGCCAGCTCGTGGGTCAGGACCTTCTCCGGGGGAACCCGGCGGCGGTAGAATTGCTCGATCCGCCGGATCTGCTCCGGTTTCAGGCCGCTTATGTTTCCGAAAATTCGTTGAATGGGGAAGCCTCTAAAAAATATGATCGGTTTGGTAGAAAATCTTCAATATCTATATTCAGGGTCATTCCGCCGTTGTCATCCTGAGCGTAGCGAAGGATCTCTCTTTTGTGCGCCTGAGATTCTTCGTCGCTGCCGCTCCTCAGAATGACATTGCGGCACAGCCCCCAGGTCCGGTATGACCGCCTGACCGACTTTTTACGAGAACCGTTTGTTTCTTGCAAAATACTAGAATTATGCGGGCCTGTCGAGATTTTTTCCGGCGGGAAAGGGGTGCGGGCGGAAAGGCGGGACGGTATCCACACCATAAAAAACCCCGGAAGGGGGAACCTTCCGGGGCAAGGGGTAACAAAAAGAAACCGGGAAAGTAAAAACTAGAAGGACAGGGTCAGCTTGTTGGTGATCAGGTAAACGTCATCAACATCGACTTCCGTGGTGCCGCCTGTATAACCATAGTTGTTATACTTGAAGTAATCGCCTGTCCAGAGGTAGCCGGCGCCGACCATATAGGTCAGGTTGTTCGTGATCTTGTAGGCAGCCGTCACGTCCAACTCGTATCCATAATCGTCATCCTGGCCGGGCATGGTTTCGTCTGCCTTGGCATAGGCCAGCGAACCCGCGAAAGTGAAGTCTTTCCAATTGTAGCCACCATAAGCCTGCAATAACTTGGCATTCTTCACGCCGGGTCCAAGATTCCAAACATCGCCGACCCACAGGGTCACGTCTTCGTTCCACAGAATGAGGGTCTGTTTCAGGTCGACACCGCCCCAGCACATTTCAAAGGCCCGGTTGTTGAGGAAGTTGGAGCCTTCAAACTTATCCCCGGTGGAGAGGTCGTCACCGCTGACATACATAAGCCGGCCACCGACATAGCCCGGACCGATGTCCACCTTGCCGTCCAGGTAAACGGCGAGGAATTCCATGTCGATCGAATCCGTGGCGTCCAGGGGCAGGCCCATGGCTTGATAAGTGGCCCACGGGGCATTACCCTGAAGTTCCACCTCACCGTACCAGTATTCCGCTTCCGCCTGGATGCTGACGGGTCCGAACTTGCCCTTGAAGTAGGGGGTCAAGAGCCATCCGTTGATTTCCGTGTAGGGCGGAATTGCGGCGTAAATCGCACTGTCCTTGTTCTGGGCCATTTTCCGGTAGGCGACCTTCATGCCGGTTTCGATATCCTGGGTCTTGAAGATGGCCACGCCGACATAGGCGCTGTCATCGGCGTCGATGGAGTCAGAGGTCCGGCCGCCGAACAGATTGGGGCTGTTCTCATAGTGCTTGAAATACTTGGCGCCGATGATCCAGTTCTGATTGATGGGGAGTATCCACTGTACCAGGGCTTCGGTCTGGGTGGAGTCGCCGAAGGTCGTTCCCCAGAAGTCGTGGGGAGCCAGACCGATCCACCACATGCCAACTTTCGACATGTACTGGATATAGGCCTGCTCGAACTCGATATTCTCCTGCTCCTTCATGTTGCCACTCACATCGTGGCTGCGCGAGGCGTAGGGGGAGCGGGAGCCGGTCCACTGCTGGTCGCCCCAGATCTTCTCGAGGGCGTCGAAACGGGTAATCAAAGACAGACCCGGGGATACGACGAACTCGGTCTGGATGCGCAGTCTCTGGCGGAAGAAGGCCGTCGATTTGTCACTGCCATAACCCGGTGTGGGGATAGGTGTACCATCAATTTGCCCGGTTGCCGGATTTAGCGCATAAGGAGCTCCTATCACATTTTTTGTACCCAGTAACGTGCCGCTATCCACAATATCCAAATCACTGTAATAATCACCGGCTACGTAGTAGGAGCCACTGAACTTTACTTCCACGGCCGAAGCGGGCATGCAGAACGCCGCCACCATGGCCAGTGAAAGTAAAACGATCCAAAGTTTCTTCATCTCTTTTATTTCCTCCTGTTTGTGAAAACATTCTTTTTTGGACCTCCCGGGGCATGTCTTGGGAGATCCTCCTTTTGCTGCTTCCAAACCTTCCTGTCCCTTGAACGGGAGCGCTCAGTGACCGGCCGGGCCGGCAGGGACCCTGAGGCCCTTCCCCCAGATTTCTCCCCTGTTACCCCCCTTTCCTCGTGATTTGTCGCCCGGCCATTTTTCAGGTCATGTCCGGGTTTTGTCCAACATACGGAAATAAAAGGATTCTTCGCTTCACGGCTGTGTTGCAATACGGGAAATGTCATTTCGAACGAATGTGAGAAATCTTCATCCGCCGATGTGATTCAACGGAAAGATTTCCCCCGGAGTTTATCCAAAGTGGAACGAAAGGGTCGAAATGACAAAAAGCGATTGACTTTACAGCTGTCTGCTCCGGAATCCATTTCCAATACAATGCAGTCCACCCGATGTCCGGATACCCGCCCGGTACCGGAATCGGGGTGCGATGGTTTTCAAAGATCGTTTCTATATGGACTTCAAAGCAACATACATACCAGAAAAGGCCTGCCAAGTAAATGCCGGAATAAGTACCCGGTATGCAGAGCAATGAGGACCGTCCCGGCTTCCCGGGACCATGGGCCGGCTCCGTGCGGATGCGGAGATTTTGCCATATTGATACGGGAAGTGTTGCAAAAATACAACACGCATGGGGTTCTCCGGTCATGTGCACGTCAGCCCATGACGGGATTTCCATTCCGTAATGGGCGCCGGATCGGGAGGCGGTGTCATCATTTTCACCGCCGGTCCCCCATTATTGTCATCCTGAACGACAACCGCCGTTGTCATCCTGAGCGCAGCGAAGGATCTCTCTTTTGTGCGCCTGAGATTCTTCGTCACTGCCGCTCCTCAGAATGACAAAAGAAATGAGCTTCTTAGAATAACAGGGGGTTCCTCCATACTAATAAAGAATGGGACGCCTCGGAATGACGTTTCGACACAGTCTCCAAGTCCGGCACGACAGCCGGACCGGCTTTTACGGGGCCGTCAAAAAATGAAAATATCACTGGAAATATAAAGGACTGTTCGAGGGAAAACCGATTTCGGCCGGGTCTGCCGGTCATGAAATTATACTTGACATTCAGCATAGTTTGGTATACCCACTGGCGGTTATCGTTACAGGAGCAGAGGAGTTTTAACCTCAATGCAACGGGTGGTTTTTCTTGAAGAAAAGGAGTTCCGCCGGAAAAGCTCCGGCCCGTTTTGACGGGGCGGGAAAGCTCCGATAACGAAGGTCTTGCCCGATGTTCCCGGGAAAAACGGAATTGTTTCAACGCTGCCGGGAACACCGATGACCTCCCTGGATACCTTAGTCCGGCAGGGACGGCCGGGGGAGGGCGGTTCGGGGGGTAAAGACGGATGAAAAGAGGTCAGGCAGGTTTCCACCCTGCATCTTCCTCGTCTTAGGGGAGGAAGAATCAAAGTGATTTCTAACAACAACAAAGGGAGGTAATTGAAAGAAATGGCAGATGAAGTCGTATTGAAGGATCGTTATCCGGTACCTGAGCGAGTAAAGAAGATTGCCTATATCAAGGGCATGGAAGAGTACAACAAGCTTTATGCAGAATCCATCAAGGATTCGGCGGCCTGGTGGGCCAAACAGGCCGATGAGCTCCTGACCTTCTACAAGAAGTGGGACAAGGTCGAGGATTACAATTTCGATATCCGCAAGGGCCCCATTTACGCGAAGTATTTCGAGGGCGCCAAGCTCAACGTGGCCTACAACTGCCTGGACCGTCAGCTGGAAAAAAGAGGCAACAAGGTTGCCATTCAGTGGGAAGGCAACGAGCCTGGTGAAGAGCGGGCCATCACCTACAAGGAACTGTACACCGAGGTCTGCAAGTTCGCCAACGTCCTGAAGAAGCACGGCGTGAAGAAGGGCGATCGTGTTTGCCTTTACCTGCCCATGGTTCCGGAAGCGGCCATCGCCATGCTGGCCTGCACCCGGATCGGCGCCATCCACGCCGTCGTGTTCGGAGGCTTCAGCTCCGACGCCCTGGCCGTCCGCATCCAGGATTCCGAATCGAAGATCCTCGTGGTCTGCAACGGCACCATGCGCGGCGCCAAGGCCGTTCCCGCGAAGGCCTCCGCCGACGAGGCCCTGAAGGAATGTCCTTCCGTGGAGAAGGTCATCGTGGTCGATCGCGTGGGAGACAAGATCAAGTGCGAATGGACCGAGGGAAGAGACCTCTGGTGGCATGACGAGATGGCTTCGGTGGACGACAAGTGCGAACCCGAGTGGATGGACGCGGAAGACACCCTGTTCATTCTCTACACCTCCGGTTCCACGGGACAGCCCAAGGGCGCCCTCCACACCACGGCGGGCTATCTCCTGTACTCCGCCTACACCTCCAAGTATGCCTTCGATCTCCACGAGGAAGACATTCACTGGTGCACCGCCGACATCGGCTGGGTCACGGGCCACAGCTACGTCGTCTACGGTCCCCTCTGCCTGGGCGCCACCTCCATCATGTTCGAGGGCGTTCCCAACTATCCGACCTACAGCCGGTTCTGGCAGGTCGTGGAGAAATACAAGGTCACGTCCTTCTACACGGCGCCCACGGCCATCCGCGCCATCGCCAAGGAAGGCGACGAGTTCCTGAAGGGAATCGACCTGTCCTCGCTGAGAGTCCTGTCTTCCGTGGGCGAGCCCCTCAACCCCGAAGCGTGGTATTGGTTCTATACGAAGATCGGCGGCGGCCGCTGCCCCATCGTCGACACCTGGTGGCAGACCGAAACGGGCGGCCACATGATCCTGCCCCTGCCCGGTGCGATCGAAATCAAACCGGCCATGCCGGCCTTCCCGATCATGGGTGTCATCCCGGCGCTGTGCGACGACGTGACCGGCGCAGAGCAGACCGAGCCGGCCGCCCGCGGCGCCCTGTGCTTCAAGACGGCGTGGCCCGGCATCACCCGGACCATCTACGGCGACCACAAGCGTTACGAAGAGACCTATTTCGAGCCCTACCCGGGATTGTACTTCTCCGGCGACGGCGCACTCCGTGACGCGGACGGCTATTACCGCATCACCGGCCGTATCGACGACGTCATCAACGTGTCCGGTCACCGGATGGGGACCGCCGAGATCGAGGCGACCCTCAACGCCCACGAGAAAGTGGCCGAGTCGGCCGTGGTCGGCTATCCCCACGAGGTCAAGGGTCAGTCGATTTATGCGTACGTCACCCTGAAAACGGGCATCGAGCCTTCGGAAGCGCTGAAGAAGGAACTGGTCGCCTACGTTCGGACGATCATCGGTCCCATCGCGACACCGGAGAAAATCCAGTGGGCCGACGGTCTGCCCAAAACCCGCAGCGGCAAGATCATGAGAAGGATTCTCAAGAAGGTCGCCGCCAACGAGATCGACGATCTGGGCGACACCAGCACCCTGGCGGATCCGGCCGTGGTCGACGACCTGGTCAAGAACAGGCAGTAATCGTTGAAAGTGTTTCCGGTTCCCCGGTTTTCCGCGGGGAACCGGAAACTTAATTAAGTGTACCAGGGGTGAGGACGACCTTGCACCCGAAGTACACGATATCGAGGAGGATGAAGTGAATATCATTGCATGCGTAAAGCAGGTGCCCGATACGGAAACCCTGATCAAGGTGAAAACCGACGGTTCCGGGATTGAAGAAGGCGGCATCAAGTGGGTCATGAATCCCTACGACGAGTTCGGTGTGGAAGAGGCCCTCAGGTTGAAGGAAAAGAACGGCGGAGAGGTGACGATCGTGACCCTCGGACCGGCGAGAGCGATGGAAAGCATTCGGACCGCCTTGGCGATGGGCGCGGACAAGGGAATCCATATCGACGACGCGTCCCTGAATAACGGCGACGCCTACACGACGGCGGCGGCGCTGGCGGCGGCCATCAAGACCGTTCCCTACGATTTGATTTTCTGCGGACAGCGGGCCATCGACGACGACAGCGGCCAGGTCGGTTCGATCCTGGCGGAACTCCTGGATCTCCCGCAGGTGACCCTGGTCACCAAGGTCGAGGTGGCGGGCAGTTCGGTGAAAGCCATGCGGGCCATCGAAGGCGCCCAGCTCGTGATCGAGAGTCCCCTTCCCTGTGTGCTGACGGCGCAGAAGGGTTTGAACGAACCCCGTTACGCTTCCCTGCCGGGGATCATGAAGGCGAAGAAGAAACCCGTGGATATCAAGGACGCCGCCGCGCTGGGTGTGACCGCGTCGGATAAGGCCAAAGTCGTCAAGTTCGTACCCCCTCCGGCCAGGCCTCCTGGAAAGATCATCGCCGGTGACGATCCGACGGCGAAGGCCGCTCAGCTTGCCAAGTTGCTGCGGGAAGAGGCGAAGGTTCTTTAATCAAAAGACATACGGAGGTAAATGAAATGGCTAAAGGTGTATGGATAGTAGCAGAACAGAGAGAAGGCGCCTTCCGTAAGATCTCCTTCGAACTTGCAAGCACGGCGAGAAAGCTGGCGGACGAGCTGGGCGACGAGGTGTGTGCGGTTCTCGTCGGTTCCGGCGTGGAAGGAATTGCAGGCGAATTGGGAAAATACGGGGTGGATAAGGTATACGTGGCGGACGACGCCATCTTCGAACCCTATACGACGGACGCGCATGCCGCGGCGGTGGCGAAGATCGTCAAGGAAAAGGATCCGGCGATCCTGCTGCTGGGCGCATCGGCCCAGGGCAAGGATCTGTCCTCCCGCCTGGTCGGGAAACTGGCCACGGGAATGGCGACGGACTGCACCGACTTGAGGCTCGATGGCGGAAAACTGGTGGCCTTCCGGCCCATGTACGCGGGCAAGTGCTTCGGGGAAATCATGATTTCTTCTTTCCCCCAGATGGCGTCCCTGCGTCCCAACGTGTTCTCCGCCGTGGAGAATGCGAAGGCCGGCGCGGTCGAGAAGTTCGACGCCGGCATCGATGCCGCCCAGTTGAAGACGAAGGTCCTGGAAGTCCAGAAAGAGACCAGCGGCAAGGTCGACCTGACGGAAGCGAACCTGATCGTGTCCGGCGGGCGCGGCATGCAGGGACCGGACGGTTACTCGGTCCTGGAAGAGCTGGCGGGTGTTCTCGGCGCCACGGTCGGCGCCTCCCGCGCCGCGGTGGATGCCGGTTGGAGACCCCAGACGGACCAGGTCGGGCAGACCGGAAAGGTCGTCTCCCCGAACCTGTATGTCGCCTGCGGTATTTCCGGCGCGATTCAGCATCTGGCGGGCATGAGTTCTTCGAAGGTGATCGTGGCCATCAACAAGGATGCCGAGGCCCCCATCTTCTCGAAGGCGGATTACGGGATCGTGGACGACCTGTTCAAGGTCGTGCCCGAACTGGCGAAGGAATGCAAGAAGCTCCTGGGGTAAAGGTCAGGAGACCATGAAAGCGGTTTCCGGTTTTTCCGGGAACGCTTGATAAAAATGAACGCCCCGCCTGTCGCCATGATGGGCGGGGTTTTCTCAGAGATGCAAAGGATGACGAACCCGTGACGGTTGAGCATCCCTTCCCCTCTCCTCCATCCCCTGCAGGGGGTTGGAAAAGTTTTTACGAGGTCATATTCATCCTTTAAAATATATCTTTACGGAGGCGTTATGGAACATGCAACCTTTTCCGTCGGGAATGAAGGGAGACAGGTCTTCTGGAACGCGGAGTACTTCGAGCCCGTTCTCTTCCTCTTCACGGCGATTGCCCTGGCGATTATGGCCTACGGCTTCTATCGGCGCTGGCGCATGTGGAAAGCCCTGGGGAAACCGGAGACCGAAGACCGATTTGCCAACCGGAACGAGCGGCTGAAGTATCTGTTCAGGAACGCAATCCTGCAGATGAACACGTTTAAAGAGCCTTACCCGGGCGTCATGCATGGACTCATCTTTTTCGGCTTTTTCGTGCTGATTTGGGGCGCCGCGTTCGATGCGACGGAATTTCACATCACGGAACCGCTGGGATGGGCTTTTCTGCGGGGGAACTTTTACCTGGTGTTCTCCCTGATCATGGAAATATTCGGCCTGTGTGTCCTTGTCGGCACATTCATGGCCATCGACCGGCGTTACCTGACCAGGCCGGACCGCCTGGGCTACCAGGGAAAACCGGACAACGAAGCCGATGACGCCGTCGTCCTGCTTCTTCTGGCGGGCATCATCATTACGGGATTCATCATCGAGGCGCTGCGCATCCATGTCACCCGGCCTTCCTGGGAAATCTGGTCCATCGTCGGCTTCGGCATTTCGAAGATGTTCGCCGGTGTCGATCCTGAAACGGCGAAGGCCATGCACAAGGCCACCTGGTGGATCCACACGTTCCTCGCCCTCGGCTTCATCGCCTACATCCCTTATTCGAGACTCCTGCACATTTTCACGTCTCCCGCCAACCAGTACATGAAGACCATGCAGCCCGTGGGGCAGATCGAGCCGATCCGCGATTTCGAGAATGCCGAGTCTTTCGGTGTCGGGCAGGTCCAGGATTTCACCTGGAAGCAGATTTTCGACGGCGACGCCTGTACGAAGTGCGGACGCTGCCAGGACGGCTGCCCGGCATACCTGTCCGGCAAGCCCCTGTCGCCGAAGAAGCTGACCCAGGATATCAAGAAGTACTGGCTGGAAAAGACGCCGGCGGCGATGGCCGAGCAGAAGGCGGCTTTGGAGGCGGACGAGGAATACCAGGCCAAGCAGGCGAAGAAGAATGTCTTCCTCAAGTGGCTGGACAAGGTGGATACGGTCGTTGACGGCCTCAAGCCGGAAGCGGCGGCGGAAGAGAAGGCCCTCGTCGGCGAGGCGATCGATCTTCACGAGCTCTGGGCCTGTACGAACTGCATGTACTGCATGGAAAACTGTCCCGTCAATATCGAGCACGTGCCGAAAGTGGTCGGGATGAGGCAGTACAAGGTCCTGATGGAAGCCGACTTCGCCCAGGAACTCCAGCTGACCTTCCGGAACATGGAGAACAACTCCAACCCGTGGGGCATCGGCGCCCACCTCAGGGCCGACTGGGCGAAGGATCTGGGCGTCAAGACCCTGGCGGAAGACCCCGGCGTGGAGTACCTCTTCTACGTCGGTTGTTCCGGCTCCTTCGACGACCGGGGCAAGAAAGTCACGGTGGCCTTCGCGAAGATTCTCCAGGCCGCGGGTGTCAGTTTCGGTATCCTGGGAACGGAAGAGGGCTGCTGCGGCGATTCGGCCATGAGAGGCGGCAACGAGTATCTCTATCAGACCCTGGCACAGATGAATATCGAGGTCATGAACGGCTACGGTGTGAAGAAGATCATCGCTACCTGTCCTCACGGTTACAACGCCCTGAAGAAGGATTACCCCCACTTCGGCGGCAACTTCGAGGTCTACCACCACACGGAGATCATCGCCGACCTGATTGCGAAGGGCAAGATCTCCCTGAAGAAGCCGGTGGAAGGGCTCTTCACGTACCACGATTCCTGTTTCCTCGGCCGGTACAACGATATCTACGACCAGCCGCGGAGAATCCTCAACGCCGTTCCCGGTCTGAAGCTGACGGAAATGGAGCGCAACCTGGCACGGAGCTTCTGCTGCGGCGCCGGCGGTGCGAGGATGTGGATGGAAGAGGATATCGGCGAGCGCATCAACGACATGAGGGCGGACCAGGCCATTGCGGCCGGGGCCGATACGATTGCCGTGGGCTGTCCCTTCTGCCTGACCATGATGAGCGACGGCATCAAGGACCGCAAGAAGGAGGAAAGCATGGCGGCCCTGGATATCGCCGAAATCGTCTGGAAGGCCATGGATCTGGAATAAGAAGCGGGCACCTTTCCGGGACGATGTGAGGAATCGTTCGGGTGATTTCGGGCACCCCCTGAACCGGTGACGGTCGGGGGGTGCTTTTTGTTGGGAAACCTTTCCGGAACGAGGATTCCGCCTTGCTTTCCGCCGATCCACTATGCTAAGGGAATCCGTGTTTTTCAGTGTCAATCCAATCAGAAAAAGCACAAATACCGGGCGCGGCAGTCTTCTTTTCCGCTGACCGGAACCGGGTCGAGGGTATGGGAACGGCGATGACGGGCGTTTCGACCCTGCCCGAAGCACGGGGGGCCGGCTTGAAATACACGAAGAAAAGAGGGGGAGGAAAAATGAGGAAACGGGGGTTTACTGCGTTTGTCGCGTTATGGGCCGTTGCATTCTGCATGACGGTGACCGCATGGGCGGGAAACGTCGACACATACGGCATCGGCGCAAAGGCGACGGCCCTGGGCGGCGCCTTCAGCGCCTACGCGGACGATCCCTTCGCGATCTATTACAACCCGGCGGGACTCACCCAGATCAAGCAGCCCATGATCTCCGCGGGGGCCAATGTCATCAAGCCGGTCCTCCGGGTTGACGATTACCGGGTGACGGGCATGAATGCGGCTGTTACGGACGACGTGGGCCCCGCCGACATGTACGACCAGTCGCGCCTGCTGGCCGTTCCCCACCTGGGCTTCACCATGCCGGTCGGAAAGGGGTTTTTCGCCGGGATTGCCGCCTATGTGCCCTTCGGCCTCGATATCCAGTGGAAACATGACGTTCCGGCCTCCGGATACTGCGGCAACCCCGGAGCCTATAATTCTTATCGATCCTGGTACATGCGGGAAGTGGTCACGCCGACCGTCGCCTACCGGTTCAACGATTATTGGTCCATCGGGGCGGGCATTTCCCTGGGCAAGACCAGAAGCGGCGTCGAAAGACTCATGTTCGCCCCGAGTGTCGCCGCCTTGCATAATAAAAGGGTGCTGACGGACCTGGACGACGATTTCAACTGGTCGTTCAATGTCGGATTGATGTTCAGGCCCGCGAAGTCTCTGGCGATGGGCCTCACCTACCGGGGAAAAACGGATACGGACCTCGAGGGGACGACGGAAGTCAGGGGAATAAAGGGAATTCCCAACAGCAAGGTGCATGCGAAAACGGAAATCGACAGCCCCGATCAGATCCAGGCCGGCATCCGGTACATGCCCAGCGACCGGATTTCCGTGGAAGCGGACCTGGTCTGGACCCACTGGTCGACGGTTAAAAGCTACACGGTGAAGTTCGACCGGCCCCTGCTCGGCTCGGTATCCTCCGAGTATTTCCCGCGGGACTGGGACGATACGTATCAGCTGCGCCTGGGGGCGGAGTGGAAGGTCAACGGGACGTTCACCCTCCGGGGATCCTATTTTTACGATCCGACGCCCATTCCCGACGACACGCTGGACCTCCAGTGGCCCGATGCGGACAAGCATACCTTCGCCCTGGGGACCGGCCTGAGTTTCGGCAATCTCAGCATCGATACGACGATCCAGTATACCTGGATTCAGAGCCGGCAGCTGCAGGTCAACGGGGAAAGCGGGAATCTCAACAATGCGTATCATAACGGCGGCGGCAGCCCCGGGGTTTCCCTGGAGGCGGACGGCCACCTCTGGGGCGGCGCCCTGACGATGAACTATCAATTTTAAACCCAGGTAAACCCATGGACACCATGCTGGTTTCTGGTGAGAAACTCAAAAACAATATGTTCCCATAACGTAACACAGGAAGAGAATATAATGATTAGACTGTTTGAAATGACAAAAGCGCATAGATGGAGATGTGTAGTAACCGCAATTTTAGTCACATTATCATCATTGGCAATTACTGGCTGTACTACACGCCTAACCGACTTTACTATTATTTCTACAAAGAACATTGATTTATCGCGTGGCGCAGAATTTATAAGGGGTGAAAATCGTGTTACAGGGGAAGATACAAAACATATAATCATATTCATCCCGACAGGTGTTCCAAGCCCCAAAGAAGCAACAGACAAGGCAATTGAAAATGTGCCTGGCGCTGTTGCTCTGCTTGATGGTGTTTTAGAACAGGAAATGTTTTACTTTCCATATGTTTATGGTTACAGCACATATAGAGTAAAAGGAACACCCTTAATTGATCCGAAGCTGAAAAAATAAAAATCTGTTGGTAGAAGCCAACGCAACAAATACAGTCATTAAATGGGGAAGGAATTTTAAGGTTAAATCGACGGTCCCATGAACAGGGGAGGAAAACCGGTGGTGGCTTCGGTGCCGGTTCGTGTCCCTTTTCTTCCGTTCATCACGAGGGTACGAAGGGGCGGTCTCTGGCGGACAAGCCGCGAGGAAAATGGGGTGATGGAAAAAAGTCCTTACCTGGAAAAACCGTGGTTGAAGCACTACGAGAAGGGGGTGCCCGAGTTTATACGGTATGAGGAGATCTGCCTGCCGGATATCCTGGAACGGACGGTGCGGGATTTCCCCGATCGGACGGCGCTCATTTTCGAGGGATACAAGCTGTCCTTCCGTCAGATGAAGGACCTGGTCGACCGCTTTGCGGGGTGCCTCGTTTCTTTCGGGGTCAAGCAGGGCGATGCCGTGGCCGTCATTCTCCCGAACATGATTCAATGCGTGGTCGCTTACTACGCCGTCATGAAGATCGGGGCCGTCGCCGTCATGAACAACCCCCTGTACTCGGACCGGGAACTGGAGTACCAGTTCAGCGACTCGGGCGCGACGGTCCTGATCGCCATCGATCTTCTGGGGAACCGGATGATCGACCTCCGGCCGAAGACGAAAATCAGGCAGATCGTCATCGCCTCCATCGGGGACTACCTGCCCTTTCCCAAGAACGTGCTTTTCCCCCTGGTGGCGAAGAAGAGGAAGCTGGCCGCCGACGTGAAATCCGCGCCGGACGTCTATTCCTGGAAGGACTGCATCGCCCGCCACGAGCCCCTCGATCAATCGGCCCGAATCGGGTTCGACGACGTGGCCATGTACCAGTACACGGGCGGTACCACGGGGATTTCCAAGGGCGTCGAACTGACCCAGTCCAACCTGAGCAAACAGGTCCAGCAGTGTGTCGCCTGGTTTCCGCAACTGGAGCGGGGCAGGGAGATCATGCTGGGTGCGCTGCCGTATTTTCATGTTTTCGGGCTGACGGCGTCGATGAACCTGTCCGTTTTCATGGGGTGGACCCAGATTCTCATTCCCAAGCCCCAGGCGGATCCGCTTTTGACGGCGATCAAGAAGCACCGCCCGACCTTTGCTCCCCTGGTTCCCACGATGTACGTGGGACTCCTCGGCCATCCCGACCTCAAGAAAACCGATGTAAGATGCCTGAAGGGGGCGTTTTCGGGAAGCGCGCCCCTGCCCGTGGAAGTGATCCGTGAATTCGAAGCGGCGACCGGCGCCGTGATCGTCGAGGGGTTCGGCATGACGGAGACGTCACCGGTGACCCACATCAATCCCTTTGCCGGGGGAGCCCGGAAGGTGGGCAGCGTCGGCATCCCGATTTCCGATACCCTGTCCCGGATCGTGGACATCGAGGAAGGTTTGCGGGAGATGCCCGTCGGAGAATCGGGGGAACTCGTGATCAAGGGCCCCCAGGTGATGAAGGGATACAAGGGGAAGGCGGATGAAACGGCCATGACCCTGCGTGACGGCTGGTGCTACACCGGGGATATCGCCGTCATGGACGAGGACGGTTATTTCTTCATCGTGGACCGGAAAAAAGACATGATCCTCTCCGGCGGGTTCAACGTCTACCCCCGGGAAATCGACGAGGTGTTCTACACCCACCCGAAGGTGCAGGAGGCCTGCGCCATCGGCATCCCCGACCCCAAGCGGGGGGAAAACGTCAAGGTGTTCGTCGTGCTGAAGGAAGGGGAGCAGGCGACGCAGCAGGAACTGATCGATTACTGCAAGACGAGGCTGGCCGTCTACAAGCTGCCGACGGAAATCGAGTTCCGCAGCGAACTGCCCAAGACGGCGGTAGGAAAAGTCCTGAGAAAGGAACTGAAAAAGCTGGGGTCAAATCTTTAATCTTGACAATTGGACGGGCAGCGCCCATCCTGCAAAATAAAAGGGGGACCGGTTTCAAACCGGTCCCCCTTTTGTTCAGATGGTCCGAACCGAACACGAGGGCACCATCCCGTTTCTTTTCGATGCCCGCATGGCTTGCGGTCCCCCATGTCATGTGTTAGGTCCTTACGCGCCGAACTTTTCCAGGCGCCTGGCGTGGGCCAGGGCCAGCCCCATCAGGTAGACCATGGGCATCCTCCCCAGGCCGCCGGCGACGCAGTCCCTTTCGCCGAAGCGGGCGACGCCGTCGGGCCGGCAGGTCTTCGCGGCCAGGATCGCCGGGACGGGATGCCAGCTGTGACCGGCCAATGCCGCCGGTGTCGAATGATCTCCCGTCACGACCAGCACGTCCGGCTCCAGGGCCGTGATCCTCGGTATGAAGGTATCGACCTCCTCGATAACCTTGACCTTCGCTTCGAAGTCGCCGTCTTCTCCCCGGGAATCCGTCGGCTTGACATGGACAAAGAAGAAATCGTAGTCATTGTAGCATCGTTCAAGGGTCTGAATTTCCTCTTCAATCGTGGCCGTTTGAGGGGCGACCGTCATGCCCAGCAGACGGGCGATACCCCGGTACATGGGGTAACTGGCGATGGCCAGGGCGTTGAGGCCGAAACGCTCCTCCATGCCGGCAAAACGGTGAAACCGCGAATAACCCCGGAACAGGACCATGTTGGCCTTTTCTTCATCCGCCAGGATGGCTTTGCTCTGGTCCATGAGGGAACGGATGAGACCGGCCGTCGCCGCCGCCTCCGGGATCAGGGCGGCGGGCGGATGGGGAAATTCACGGGTTTTCTGGGGATCCGTTTCTCCGATCTCCTCACGGAGGCCGTCCCCCCGGAGGACAAAGAGGGCCCGGTGTTCCTTTTCCGTTTCGAAAAAGGCCTCGATCCCGGCCGGGAGTTTCACCCTGTCCTTCAGTTTCCGGCAGATACGCCGGTTTTCCTCCGTGTCGATCCTTCCGGCACGGCGATCGATGACCCGGCCTTCCTGATCGATGGTGGCGAAGTTGACCCGCATGAAAAGATCCCTCTCCGTCATCGGAAAATCCACGCCGGCTGCGGACAAAAGACCCCTGCCGACATTCGTTTTGACGGGATCGTAACCGAACAGGGAAAAATGGGCCGGTCCGCTCCCCGGCGTGATGCCGTAGCCGATCGGATCGAGAAGCCCGCAGACGGACTGCCTGGCCAGGTTATCCAGGTAGGGTTTGCGTGCCGTTTCCAGCTCCGTGCGCCCCCCTTCTTCCCGCGGCAGTCCCCCCAGGCCGTCCATAACCAGGTAGACGATTTTCGATTCGTTCTTGACAATCAGCCTGTCGATCAAATCCGGTCCCATAAGGCGCCTCTCCCTCCGATCTAACGGCCCGTGAAGGCGGGTTTTCTCTTCTCCAGAAAAGCGGACATGCCCTCCTTCTGGTCGTCCGTGCTGAAGCACTGGGCGATACACTGCATCTCGAGCCGGTTGGCACTGTCGATGGAGATATCGTAGCCGTAATTGATGGCGTGCTTGGCCATCTTCGTGGCGAAGCCGGAAAGGGCGGCCAGTTTCCTGGCGAACTTGCGGGTTTCGTCCATGAGCGCCTCCGGCGGGTACACGCGGTTTACCAGGCCGATTTCGAATGCGCGCTGGGCGTTGATCTGCTCGCCGCTCAGGATGAGTTCCTTGGCCCGTCCCATGCCGACCAGTCTCGCCAGGCGCTGGGTTCCGCCCCAGCCGGGAATGATGCCCAGCAGAATTTCGGGCTGGCCGAAGACGGCCTTTTCGGAGGCGAACCGCATGTCGCAGGCCATGGTGATTTCCGTTCCGCCGCCCAGGGCGTAACCGTTCACGGCGGCGATGGAGGGTTTCGGCATGGTTTCGATCAGGCGCATCGTTTCATGGCCCAGTTCCATGAAGGACAGGATTTCGGCGGGTTTCATGTTCTGCATCTGGGCGATGTCCGCGCCGGCGACGAAGGCCTTTTCGCCCGCGCCGGTCAGGATGAGCGCTTTGACGGCGCTGTCTTTTTTGCAGACCGATGCCGCGTCGTACAGTTCCTCCATGGTTTCGCCGTTCATGGCGTTCATGGCTTTGGGCCGGTTGAAGGCGATTGTGGCGATGCCTTCTTCAACGGAAAATAAGATATTCTTGTATTCCATAGAAATACTCCTTGAATTTTTGTGCTCGGGAAGAAAGAAATCTCACGCCCCGAAGCGATATCACGGGGCGTGAGATACCTTGTTAACGTTGACTACAGAAGACTGGATTCCGAAACTACACGGGAATTACGCTCTTTCCAGGACAATCGCCATACCCTGTCCGCCGCCGATGCACAGCGTGGCTAAACCGAGGCCGGCGTTTTTCTTCTGCATCTGCATGGCCAGGCTGTAGGTGATCCGGGCGCCGGTGCAGCCGATGGGATGGCCGATGGAAATACCGCTGCCGTTCAGGTTGCACTTGTCCATATCCACACCGAGTTCGCGGATGCAGGCGATGGCCTGGACGGCGAAGGCTTCGTTCAGCTCGATGACGTCGATGTCCTTCATGGTGAGTCCCAACTGCTTGAAGAGCTTTCTCGTGGCCGGAATGGGACCGAGGCCCATGTATGCGGGATCGACGCCGCCGGCGGCAAAACCCTTGATCTTCGCGAGGGGTTTCAGACCCAGTTCCTTCGCCTTGTCCGCGCTCATGACGACGACCGCGGCGGCGGCGTCGTTGATGCCGGAGGCGTTTCCCGCCGTGACGGTGCCGGTCTTGATGAAAGCCGGGGACAGTTTCGCCATCTTCTCGAGGCTGGTATCCATCGGTCTCTCGTCCACCTCGAAAATCGTGTCGCCTTTCTTGGAAGGAATGACGACCGGGACGATCTCGTCCTTGACCGCTCCGGAAGCAATGGCGGCCCGTGCGCGCTGGTGGCTGAGAAGGGCGATTTCATCCTGTTCCTGGCGGGAGATGCCGTACTTGTTGGCGATGTTTTCCGCCGTCATGCCCATGTGGTAGCCGTTGAAGATCTCGAATAGGCCGTCCATGACCATCAGGTCGACGATGGAGCCGTAGGGCATGCTCATCCGGTATCCCCAGCGGGCATCGGGAACGAGATAAGGCGCGTTGCTCATGTTTTCCATACCGCCGGCGACGACGATATCCGCCACGCCCGCCATGATGGACTGGGCGGCCAGGGTGATGGCCTTCAGGCCGGAGGCGCAGATCTTGTTGACGGTAAAGGCGTTGGTCTCTTCGGGAAGACCGGCGTAGATGCCTGCCTGGCGGGCCGTGTTCTGGCCCTGGCCGCCCTGAAGGACGTTCCCCATGATGCACTCGTCGAAGTACACGGGATTCAGCGATGAATCGTAATCGTAGTATTTTTTATTGATATCCGTCATCTCGATGCCGGCGAAAACGTCGGGACGGCAGGAATTGATGGAATCGTTGACCGAAGGCCGCAGACCGGCTCTCTTGATGGCCTCCTTGATGACCAGGGCGCCCAGATCGACCGTGCGAACCCCCTTCAACGACGCGCCGAAGGTACCGACGGCTGTTCTTGCTCCACTCACAATGACAACTTCTTTCATACCCCTTCTCCTTTCAAAATATCGGTTTTTGTATTGATGTTAAACGACAACGTTTTTTTGCCTTTCCGTTTCATAAAGCCCCGGAGTGACCGTCAATCCGCGATTTCCTCAACGAACTCCAGCTCCCGGGGAAGTTTGTAGGAGGCCAGGTAGGACCGGCAGTGCTTCATGATGGTCTTCTCGTCGGTGGCGTCCCCCGCATTCTTGACGACGAGGGCCTTGACCACCTCGCCCCGCATCAGGTCCTGCTTGCCGATGACTTTCGCCTTCAGGACGGCGGGATGGAGTTCGAGAACCTTCTCCACCTCCCGCGGATAAACGTTGTAGCCGCTGGTGATGACCATGCGTTTCTTGCGACCCGTGAGGAAAATGAAGCCGTCCTCATCCATCTTTCCCAGGTCCCCTGTGTGAAGCCATCCGTTCCGGAGAACCTGGGCGGTCGAGGCCTCGTCCTTGTAATAGCCCTTCATGACGTTGTCGCCCCTGACGATGACTTCGCCCACGGTGTTCCGGGGGACTTCGTTCCCGTGATCATCGGTGATCTTCACTTCCGCACCCGGGATGGGGACCCCGATGGAGCCCGGTTTATGGGTTTCGCCTCTGCGGTGGCAGGCGCAGACGGGAGACGCTTCCGTCAGGCCGTAGCCTTCGCGCAGGATGACGGGGAATTTCTGTTCGAAGACGGAGATATATTCGGGCGGCATGGCGGCGCCGCCGGTGATGCAGAAACTGAGCGAACTGACATCGTAGTCGCCGATGTCGGGGCTCATGGCCAACCCGAGAAAGAGGCGGGGTACGGCGGCGATATAGGTCACTTTGTCCTGCTCGATGCTCTTGAGGATCGCCTCGACGCTGAACCGGTCCATCAGGACGATCCCCGCGCCGATGCGCAGGGCCGCCAGCATGTTGACGGCGGCGCCGAAGGAGTGGAACAGGGGAATCACGGCCAGGCTGCGGTCTTTTTCCGTCGATTGGTAGAGATCCCGCACCAGAGTGGATTGACTCAGGAGATTCTGATGGGTGAGGACCGCCCCGAGGGGCTTTCCCGTCAAGCCCGCCGTATAGATGATGACCGCCGGGTCGTCCGGCGCCATTTCCTGCCTTTCAAGGGTGTGATCGCCTCTCTCGACGATGCTCCAGAAGAGGCATTCCTTTTCGGGACCTTTTGTCGGAATCAACTCCGGGTGCAGGGGGAGCCGGTCCCGGATGGTTTCAAACTTCCCGGTCAGGATTTCCTCCGTGATGAAACACTTGGCGTCGCAGTCGTTCAGAAGGTGCAGCAGCTCATGGGAGGTCGACATGATGTTCAGCGTCACGGCGACCGCCCCGATTTTCACGGCGGCGAAGTAGGCGATGACGAATTCCGGGCAATTGGGCAGCATCAGGCCGACCTTGTCCCCCTTCTTGATGCCTGAAGCGAGGAAATGGTTTGCCAGGGCGTTGACGGCGTTGTCCAGTTCCTCGTAGGTATAATGCTTCCCTTCGTAGATGATCGCGATATTGGAACCGAACTCTTTCCTGCCCGTTTCGAGCATGCTTCCCAAATCCATGATGATGAACCACCTTTTTAGTTTGGGCTCCTCTTAGCACAACAGGGCAATATTTATCAATAAATAAAATGAAAACCTCCTTTCGATGTTCCGATGCAATCCTCTTTTTTCTTGCCTGGTTAGCTCTTTTCCGCTATAAGGCCCTGCAAGGTTCCAGGCAAGTGGAGGGGTTGCCTCCGCTTTGCGGAATCCATATATCGGGGAGGTGGTTTCATGGCCAATATCATCGACGGCAACAAAATATCCCAGGTAATTCGAAACGAAATCAAGGAAGAAACCGAGCGGTTCAAGATAGATACGGGCATCGTGCCGGGGCTCGCCGTCATGCTTGTCGGCGACGATCCAGCGTCCAAGATCTACGTGAAACGCAAGGAAAACGCCTGCAAGGAAGTGGGGTTTTATTCGAGAGAATACAAGCTGCCCGCGGAAACGGACGAAAAAACCGTCCTGTCCATGATCGACGAGCTCAACCGTGATCCCGAAATTCACGGTATTCTCGTCCAGCTGCCCCTGCCCGGCCACATCCATTCCGCCCAAATCATCGAGGCGATCGATCCGGCGAAGGATGTCGACGGTTTCCACCCCGTCAATATCGGCCGCCTGCTGACGGGCCGGCCCTGCCACATGGCCTGCACCCCCAAGGGGATCATGGAACTTCTCGATCGGTCGGGGATTCCGATTGAAGGAAAAGAGGCGGTGATCGTGGGACGGAGCAACATCGTCGGGAAGCCCCTTTTCCTGATGCTCCTGGCCCGGAACGCGACGGTGACGGTGTGCCACACGAAAACGAAAGATCTCGCCGAGGTGACCCGCCGGGCGGATATTCTCGTCGCCGCCGCGGGCAAGGCCGAAATGATCCGGGGAGAGATGGTGCGGGAAGGGGCGGTCGTCATCGACGTGGGAATCAACCGCCTGGATGACGGGCGTCTGGTCGGCGACGTGGCGTTTTCGGAAGCCTCGCCCCGGAGTTCCTTTATCACGCCCGTCCCCGGCGGCGTCGGCCCCATGACGATCGCCATGCTCCTTCGCAACACCCTCGATGCGGCGCGCCGGAGCCGGAAAGATCCTTGAACCTGAATCCCCCGCTTCGTGCGGGTCATGTTGAAAGCGGTAAACCTTCGAAAACAGCAATGTCTTGACACATCCGGATCCGTCCGGTATGTCCTACATCAGGGATCGGCCATCGTTGCGATGGCCTGTTTCGTTCGATTGAATCGTCTCAGGTCAGAATCACGGTCCTTCGTAACCGTTGCATTTTTACGACACATCACGATCAAGCAGGGGAGGCCGCATGAAGTTCATCGATCTGCAGTCGCAACAGGCTAAAATCCAGGAAAAGATTCAGAGCAATTTCAAACGGGTATTCGAGCACGGGCAATTTGTCCTGGGTCCGGAAGTCGGGGAGCTGGAAGAAAAACTCGCCCTTTATTGCGGGGTTCAACATGCCGTTGCGTGTTCCTCAGGAAACGACGCCGTACTCATGGCCTTGATGAGCCATGGTGTGGGACCGGGGGACGCGATCTTTACGACCCCCTTTTCCGATATCGCGGCGGTGTCGATCGTGAAAATCCTGGGGGCGACCCCGGTTTTCGTCGATATCGATCCGTTCACATTCAATATCGATCCGGAACAACTGGAGAAGGCGGTCGAGGCGGTTGTCAAAAGGGATGCGTCCCTTTATCCCCTGCCGGGCGACGGATCGGTTGCCGGTCTCGCGCCGAAAGGAATTCTTGCCGTCGATCTTTTCGGCCTGCCCGCCGACTACGATGCCATCGCCGCCGTTGCCGGCCGGCATCGGCTTTTCGTGATCGAGGTTGCGACGGAGGCGTGCGGCGCGGAGTACAAGGGCAGGCGGGCCTGTTCCCTGGGCGATATCGGCTGTGTTTCCTTTGCGCCGGAAGCTCCCTTCGGAGCTTATGGAAACGGCGGCATGTGCTTTACGGACGACGAGGGGTGCGCCGACCTGATCCGTTCCATCGGCAGGCACGGCCGGGGAAAGGACGGGGATGATCATGTCAGGCCGGGCATCGACGGGCGCATGAATTCATTGCAGGCCGCCATGCTGCTGGCGAAGTCCGAGATTTTTCCGGAAGAGATCGCCCTGCGCCAGGGTATTGCCGGGCTCTATACGCGGTTTCTGGATGGGAATCCGCTGCTGGTGACGCCTTATGTCCCGGACGGCGTGACGTCCGCCTGGTTCCGTTACGCCCTGCTGACGGAGTCGGACGAGGATCGCTCGAACATGCTGAAAAAACTCGGGGAGGCGGACATTCCCGCCGAGATCCACTACGCCAGGCCGCTTCACCTCCAGCCCGTCTTTGGGGGGTTGCGCTACCGCGAAGGGGATTTCGCCGTCAGCGAGGACTATGCGACGAGAATATTCAGTGTCCCGATGCATCCCTACCTGACATCCAAGGACCAGGAAGAAATCGCCTATCTCCTGAACGACTGGGAATAGTGCCGCTTCATCCCGGATCCCGCCTTTCGACGGAATGACGGGAATGGCTCGATTCCATTGCCGAAGTAACCGGATAAGAAACGTCAGGAGATGTGAGCGAACATGATTGGCATGTAAAGATACAGCGCCATGGGAAGATGGCGGTGTAGAAACGGCTGTCACGATGGGTGCGCTGCAATTTCTTGCGTGATATCAGGACAGTTTTTTCGCCTCGCCGATCAGCATGACCGGGATGCCGTCCCGGATTTCGTAGAGCAGCCTGCATCGGTCGCAGATCAGGCCGTCGCCGTTCTCACTGAGACGCACCTTCTCCCTGCATTTCGGACAGACCAGAAGTTCGAGCAATTCCCTGCTGATGGCCACGTCTTTGATCCCCCGCCTCAGTGAAAGAAAACCGAGTAGCCGATCACCCCGAAATGCGAATCGATCCCGAAGTTCGGTTCCGCGGCATCGGCATTGGACAGGTGGCGGAACCGGTATCCCACGTTGATCGCGGACCGGTCGGTCAGTTGAAAATAAAGCCCCGCGCCGACCGTGTCCGAGAAGACGAAGCCGTTGGCCTGGTCATCCGTGACGACGGAAATATAGTGGGGACCTACGCTGCCCAAGGCATAGAGCGACAGTTTTTCCAGGATCGGGTACTGGTACTGGAAGCCCACTCCCACGCCGAACTCGTAGTCGTCCGTCGGGTTGACGACGGGGTTGAATTGCGGTTCCAGGAAAAAGGTCAGCTTGCCCCGGTGGGATTTCAGTGCGGGGAAGACGTGATCCAGGTTGATGCCCAGGTGCCAGATAAGCAGGACGGTCTGGTAATCGCCCTCCGGAATGGAATCGGAGCCGAATCCCGTGATAAAGGCCGATTCAGAGAACAGCCGGGTGAAAGAGGAGGCTGGAGAGGTGCCTTCGTCGCTGCCCATGGCCATACCGGCGGAGAAGACAAGAATGCAGGCCAAAGGGAAAACCAAAAGAAAACGTTGATGAAGTTTCATGGGCATACCTTTCGTCGAGGTGTTTTTCCCGCTAAAAACGTCAATCCGTTACGTCGTACCGGGAATGGCCGATATGCATATAAATGTCGGCAACTTGAAGGGAATTCAGCTACCATGCACGACGGGGGTTTGTCAATGGTAAATTAACGCATCTTTGGCTCCGCCGTGCCCGTATCGAAGCGGCTTCCCTGATACGTACCCCGGCGTGCCAGTTCCCGGTCGATGCCGTTCAGGACATCCAGCTTATGGGCCGCCCACGAGGGTCCCAGGAAGATGTCCCGGTAGCCGTCGGCGGTGAGGCGCTGGATGACGATCCCGGGGGAAAGGATTTCGAGAACGTCGCAAACGGTGCCGATATAGTCCTCCCGGGAGATGAGCGTTAAACGGCCCTGTTCGTAATCCCGTCCCATGGCCGTTCCCCGCAGGGCGAGAAGGCAGTGGATTTTGATGCCCTGGATCGGGAGTGCGGCCAGGGCGCGGGCCGTGGCCAAGGTGTCGTCGCGGGTTTCGCCGGGCAGGCCCGCGATGATGTGAACGCAGAGATGGATGCCCCGTCCCGCCGTCCGCCGGACGGCATCCAGGAACTGCTCCGCCGTGTGCCCCCGGTTCAGGGCGCGGAGGGTGCGGTCGTGGATGGATTGAAGGCCGAATTCAAGCCAGACATGGCGGTGTTCCGCGTACTCCTGCAGGAGATCGAGGACGGGATCGGGGACACAGTCGGGGCGCGTGCCGACGGACAGGCCGATGACGTCTTCATGGGCCAGGGCCTCGTCGTAAATCGCCTTCAGGTGATTCACCGGTCCATAGGTGTTGGTGAAGGTCTGGAAATAGGCGATGTATCGGCCGGCCCCCCTGATTTTTCCGTAGTGGCTTTTGCCGTCCTGAATCTGACGTGATACGGTGGGAAGCGGGCCCTGCTGACGGAGTTTCGAGCCGCGGCCGTCACAGTAAATACAGCCGCCGTAAGCGACTTTCCCATCCCGGTTCGGGCAGGTAAAACCGGCGTCGATCTGGAGCTTGTAGACGGTGCACCCGAAGAGGTTTCGCCAGTAGCTCTTGAGATCGTAATAGCGTTTCGTGTTTTGCCAGAAGGCCGGTTTCTCCAAGGGTTCCTCTTTTCGATTGTCTTTTTTCCCGGTGATCCTATAAGATAACCGGTATTCCTGCAAGAGGTTCGGTAGTCTGGAAATGACGGATTCGAAAAATTACGACATCATCGTCGTCGGCGCGGGGCACGCGGGTTGCGAAGCCGCCCTGGCCGCGGCGCGCATGGGGTGCGAAACCCTTTTATTCAACATTTCCCTCGATGCCATCGCGCTCATGCCCTGCAACCCCGCCATCGGCGGCCTGGCGAAAGGGCAGCTCGTGAAGGAAGTCGATGCCCTGGGGGGCGAGATGGGAAAAATCGCCGACCTGACGGCAAACCATTTCCGCCGCCTCAACGCTTCCAAGGGGCCCGCCGTCCAGTCGACCCGTGTCCAGTGCGACAAGCAGCGCTACCGCCTGGCCATGAAGGCGGTTCTCGAAAACCAGGCGCGGCTTCGTATCCGCCAGGGACTGGTGGATCGCCTGGTTGTGGAGGATGGCCGCGTCACCGGTGTCTGCGACCAGACGGGATTTTTCTACGGTGCGAAAGCCGTCGTCCTGACCACGGGAACGTTCCTTAACGGCCTGGTCCATGTCGGCTTGTCCCGTTTCCCGGCGGGGCGCGCCGGGGAGATTCCCGCCGTCGGCCTTGCCGAATCCCTGAAATCCCTCGGTTTCGAGACGGGGCGCCTGAAAACGGGAACCCCGCCCCGACTGAAGGCCTCGACGATCGATTTTTCGCGGATGACCCGGCAGGACAGCGATCCCGATCCGGAACCCTTTTCCTTTCTGACGGAAAAACTGGGTGAAGACCGCCGGCCTTCTTATTTCAGCGCAACGACGGGATCGACCCATGAACTGATCCGAAAGAACATCGCCCTGTCGCCTCTGTATTCGGGGCAGATCCGGGGTGTCGGCGCCCGGTACTGTCCTTCCCTGGAGGACAAGGTCATGCGTTTCGCCGACAAGCAGGCCCATCCCGTCGTCCTGGAACACGAGGGCCTCGACACGCAGGAGATGTACGCCAAGGGGTTGGGGAACAGCCTTCCCCTGGAACTCCAGGAACGGATCGTTCACAGTGTGCCGGGCCTGGAGGAGGCGGAGATCATGCGGCCCGCCTATGCCATCGAATACGATTTCATCCAGCCCACCCAACTGCGTCAGACCCTCGAAACGAAGCGGATCCGCGGTCTTTACCTGGCGGGGCAGATCAACGGCACCTCCGGTTACGAGGAGGCGGCGGCGCAGGGACTGTGGGCGGGAATCAACGCGGCCCTGGCCGTCCAGGGGCGGCCGCCCTTCATCCTGGACCGGGGCGATGCCTACATGGGGGTCATGGTGGACGACCTGATTGTCCGGGGAGTCGACGAGCCCTACCGGATGTTTACCTCGCGGGCGGAGTACCGCCTGGTTTTGAGGGAGGACAACGCGACGATCCGCCTGACGGGCCGGGGATTCGAACTGGGCCTGATCGGGCGGGAACATTACGAGAGGCTGCAGGAACGGATCGCGAAAATCCATGAGGGAATCCGGAGGCTTTCGGAAAGGAAGATCCTTCCGACGGAAGAGGTCTCCCGCACCCTCGAAACCCTGGGGTCCGCCCCGATCAAGAACCCGCTCAGCCATTTTCAGCTCTTGAGAAGGGAGGAAATCGGCTACGACGATTTGAAAATCTTTCCGGAATGGGAGGAAATCCCGGATCCCCAGGTCAAACGCCAGATCGAAATCGAGGCCAAGTACGAAGGGTACATCAAGCGGCAGCACGACACGGTGCGGAAGATGAAGGAACTCGAGGCCGTGAAAATCCCCCCGGGAATCGATTACGGGGCCATCCCCGGGTTGTCGAACGAACTGAAGGGGAAGCTGACCAGAATCGAGCCGGCGACGATCGGGCAGGCCGAGAGAATTCCCGGGATGACCCAGGCGGCGATCATGGCCCTGCTGGTGAGCATGAAGAAGAGGGAGGCGGGGGGCGGAAAATAGAAGACAGGGGGCCGGAGCCGGAAAACGGGAAACGAAAAGCCCCCCGGCCCTGCATTCCGGGGAGCTTTCCTTGTCGAGCCCCATAAGGGGGGATCAGATCAAGCCCTGATCGATCATGGCATCCGCGACTTTTGTGAAACCGGCGATATTGGCCCCCATGACGTAATTGCCGGGGAATCCGTATTTCTCCGCTGCGATCACGCACTGTCGGTGGATCGCGATCATGATCCCCTTCAGCTTCTGGTCGACTTCTTCACGGCTCCAGGACAGGCGCATGGAGTTCTGGCTCATTTCGAGACCGGAGGTCGCCACGCCGCCTGCATTGGCCGCTTTGCCGGGGCCGTACAGGATCTTTTTCTCCAGGTACTGATTGATGGCTTCGGGTGTCGACGGCATGTTGGCCCCTTCACTGATGACGTAACAGCCGTTTGCGAGCAGCACCCTGGCGTCCTCTCCCGTGATTTCATTCTGCGTGGCGCTTGGGAAAGCGCAATCGCACTGGATGCTCCAGGGCTTTTCTCCTGCCTTGTACCGGCAGCCGAATTTGTCCGCATAGTCTTTGATGCGGCTGCGTTTGACATTCTTCAGTTCCATGATAAAGGCCAGCTTTTTCTCGTCAATCCCCTTCGGATCGTAGATCGTCCCATTCGAATCCGACAGGGATACCACCTTGCCGCCCAGCTGGTTGACCTTTTCCACCGTGTACTGGGCGACATTTCCGGAACCGGAGACCACCACGGTTTTCCCCTTCAGGCTGTCGCCGCGGGTCTTCAGCATTTCCTCGGCGAAATACACCGCACCGTAGCCGGTCGCTTCCGGACGAATCAGGGAGCCGCCCCAGTTAAGCCCCTTTCCGGTCAGGACACCGGTGAACTCGTTGCGAAGACGCCGGTACTGACCGAACAGGTAGCCGATTTCGCGGGCGCCGACGCCGATGTCACCGGCCGGCACGTCGGTGTCGGCACCGATGTGGCGCTGAAGTTCCGTCATGAAAGACTGGCAGAACCGCATAACCTCGTTATCGGACTTGCCCTTGGGATCGAAGTCGGAACCGCCTTTGGCGCCGCCCATGGGGAGGGTCGTCAAGGAGTTTTTGAATATCTGCTCGAACCCGAGGAATTTCAGAATGCCGAGATTCACGGAAGGATGAAACCGGAGTCCTCCCTTGTAAGGTCCGATGGCGCTGTTGAATTCGACGCGGAACCCCCGGTTCACATGGATATTCCCCTTGTCGTCCTGCCACGGGACGCGGAAAATGATCTGCCGTTCCGGTTCCACGATGCGCTCCAGGATGCAATGCTGTTCGTATTTTTTGTTGGCCGCTACGACCGGAGCCAGCGACTCCAGAACCTCGGTAACCGCCTGAAGAAATTCGGGTTCCCCGGAATTCCGTTTCTTGACGGTTTCGAGAACACCCGTGATGTAGGCATTTTGTTTCGCCATACGTAAATCCTCCCCTGCCTATGAACCGGCAATGATTGTTGAATGGTTTCTGATTTCCGAAAAAGGACGAAGTTCTCTGAAATTCATGACCGTCGACATGGACTGGTTATCGACATCAATGCCGAGTTCGTGCGCGCAGGCCACGGGGTTCAGCCCCCCCAATAGAATGATTCCCACCCGGTTCAGATCGACGGGGACCTGGCAGACCGGTTCGCTCACCTCGCCGATGGAAAAAATTCCGTCGATGCCCGCCTCCTGCAGCCGGGAACGGATCTTGTCGACCAGGCCTCGACAGGCCGCGGGCACTTCGCGGAAATTGGCCAGGATATTGCCTTTTCCCACGGAAGCGACCTGGTCGACGGAGGTCATTTTCCCCAGGATGAAAATTTCCGACGGATCAATCGAGGTTCCGGAATAGTGGATCAGCTCGGTGAATCGGACGGGTTTGCCTTCCCTGACCTGGAGGATGCCCCCGAATTTGGAATCCATGGGGATCCCGTTTTTCAAAAGAACGCCATTGACCACGACGCTGCAGATGGTCGCAAAACCGACTTTTCCCCTCGGGACGGAGATGCCGCCCAGGCGTTCTCCGACACGGGCGACGGCAACCCGGTCACTGACAAAAAGCCGGCTCTGAAATGCCCTGTTCATGGCCTCGAGTGCGTTTTCGAAAGCTTCTTCGCCGAAGAAAGACACGTTAACGGGGACCATTCCCTCCCGTGTATTCGGATTGAGTGTCGTCCTGAACGCGAGATTTTCAATCCGGGAAATGGCGAACCCGACCTTGTCCCTGACCCGGGCATGGGAAATTTCATCGATGCCCAGGTTGGTAATGACCCGCCCGTCGTGACGGCCGGCAAGTCTCGTCAGCCCCCTTTCATCCATGAGCTTCAGGTGGTAACGCACGGTTCTTTCGCTCAGGAAAACACCGTGTTCTTCCATGAGCCTGGCAATGAGACGGGCCCCCATCGCCTCTCCGCTGTTGTGGAGAATTCTCAGGATCAAGAGGATTTTTCTTTCTACTTCTTCGTTGTTCATGATGACCATCGGCAAACGGCTATTGATTGCCTATCGAATTATCACGGAGAATCTTCGTTGTCAATGGAAAAATCAAAAAAATTTTCCCCCCGGACCGGCATTCCTGCATATAACTGAAGAAATGTCCGCCGAAGATGTGTTATGACTCCGGCAGTTGAATCAATCCATTCCCTTTATTCCGTCGAAAGACGGAATCCGGAATGAATCCGGATGGGTATCGGATCGGGAGACGGTGTCGTAATATCCAATTTACGTTCGAGGTCATTCTCAGTGAAGGGAAGAATCGAATCATCACGATCTGTTAAAAGGAAGAGATTCTTCGGCCGGCGCCTCAGAGTGACATTGCGATCCAGTCTCCGGGTCCGTCATGACGTTTTCAATATTTGCTTGCCGATGTAATAAGAAAAAATCGGCGATATCGAAACCATTTCTCTGGCGGGGCTTAAAACTTCCATGGGTATTGCCGGTGACATTGCCATCATCGTGACCGCCGCTCTTTTGGGCGGGATCGTCGCGCAAATACTGCGGCAGCCCCTGATCATCGGTTACATCCTTGCCGGTGTCTTCGTGGGGCCTTATAGCGGCGGACTGAGCGTGTCCGACGTTCATAATATCGAAAAACTGGCGGAAATCGGCGTGGCACTGCTGCTGTTCGCCCTGGGACTGGAATTTTCCCTCCGTGAATTGAAGCCGGTTCGGAACATTGCCCTGATCGGAACCCCCATCCAGATCGTTCTGACGACGGCGTACGGTTTCGGCATCGGTCAGTTGATGGGCTGGGGGTGGGTTCCCTCCGTCTGGTTCGGCGCCCTCATTTCCTTGTCCAGTACGATGGTCATTCTCAAAACCCTGGAGAAACAGGGGATGCTGGGAACCCTGTCCAGCCGGGTGATGATCGGCGTCCTGATCATGCAGGATCTGGCGGTCATTCCCATGCTCATCATTCTGCCGCAGTTGAACGCCCCCGACGGCGGTTGGCGGATTCTGGCATGGGCCGTTGTCAAGGCGGCGGTCTTCATGGTGATCGTCATCATCGCCGGGTCGCGGATCATCCCCCGGGTGATGCGGTTCGTAACCAATTGGAATTCACGGGAACTCTTCCTGGTGGCGACCACGGCCCTGGGCCTGGGAATCGGTTACGGAACCTACCTGTTCGGCCTTTCCTTCGCCTTCGGGGCCTTTGTGAGCGGCCTGCTCCTCAGTGAATCCGATTACGCCTACCAGGCCCTGAGCGATATCATCCCCCTGCGGGACATTTTCAGCCTCCTGTTCTTCACGTCGATCGGGATGTTGCTGAATCCCTGGTACCTGGTGGATCACCTGGGCCTGATCCTGTTCCTGGTGGTGGTGGTCATGCTGGGGAAGGCGCTGATCCTGGCCGTGCTGAGCAGGATTTTCCGCTATCGCAACGTCATTCCCCTGGCCATGGGTCTGGGGCTTTCGCAGGTGGGGGAATTTTCCTTCGTTCTGGGCCTGGTCGGTCTCAATACGAAATCCATCTCCTCGGAATTTTATACGATGGTATTGACGATGACCATCGTGACGATGCTCCTGACCCCGTTTATTTCCGGGTTGACCGCGCCCCTTTACGCTGTTTGGTGCCGCTGGCGCAAACCTGTCCGGCTGGAGGCGATTCATTTTCCCAAGACGGGTCTGCACGACCATCTGGTCATCGCCGGGGGAGGGAGGATCGGAAACTCGATTGCCCGGGTCCTGCAGAAGCTGGAGATCTCCTTCGTGGTCATCGAGTTGAATTCCCGGCGGGTGGACGATTTGCGGGGACACGGTTTCCCGCTCCTTTATGGAGACGCCAGCAAGGAGGTTATTCTGAAGGCGGCGGAGATCGACAAGGCCAGATTGCTTCTGATTACGACCCCCTTGAGCGTCATTGCAGGGGAAATCGTCGAACAGGCGAAAAAGATCAAACCCTCCCTTCACATTATCGCCCGGGCGGAAGGGATCGATGAGATGGGAGCCTTGCATGACCAGGGCGTCGGGCATGTCGTGCAGCCGGAATTCGAAGCGAGCCTTGAAATGACCTACCAGGCGCTGCGCCATCTCGATATGCCGATCGACCAGATACGGCAGTTTGCGGATGAAGTGCGCCGGGAGCTTTACCTGCCCCTTTACGATACGGAGGATGAATACGAAGCGGCCCATCACCATCGGCGGTTCTTTACCGGCTGACAAGTGGTCCGTGACGGAAGGCGCGTGTCCGGGCGATGAAAAGACCATTGACCGGCACCGGGAAATAGACTATAGACACGGTCGTTGAGTTCTTGAACGGCACGCTTTCGCGCAGGGAAAAAAAGATCCGGGGGGAGACATGCAAAGAGAATATGGATCCTATCGAATCGATTTTCGATAGGATTTTTTATTTTTTTCCTGAACACGAGCGGATTGAACGATGGGTTCGTAAAAATTTCTACACAGAGAATAGAATGAAGATATGGATATTCAGGGAACCATGCAGAGACTCTTCACGGAGAACGAGATCAAGAAAGAGTTCGAACAGACACTGGCGTTCCGGGTGGAACGCTGCTTAAGGGTAAAAAAACTCGGGGTCCTCTCCCTTTCCGAGTTTGCCCCTGTTTTGACGGAATGCACCCGTCTTTTCCAGGATGGTCACTTCCATGGCACCATTGCCCTGTCTCAGGCTGTCGGCGGGGCTATCGCCAGGATGCTTTGCCTGAAGAATGACGGGAAACAGAGGCATCCCTTCGAAGAGAACTTTTCGAAGCTGGAATGCATACCGAAGGATCTGAAAGAAAAATTTCTCAGGTTGTGGAAAGAGAAAGACGATTATGATTACCTGAATCCGGCGATGGAGACGGATCGCCAGGTTCTCGAAACCCTCGCGTATGAGAAGGTTTCGCTTCTCAAGGAAATTGAATCGGAGGTGTTCAAGTTTTTCATCGTTGACGGTGAGCCGGCATCCGATAACGGCAAGTATTGGGCCCTGCAATCGGACGGCACCATTCTGTTGTTTCTCAATCTGGATTGACGCGGCTCATAAGTGAACCGGTGTTGCAGGTTCCGGAGACATCCGTGGCAGGTTTCCCTGAGCAAAACAGCGGCGCAGGTCGAAAAAAAGGGGCGGAATATCCTTCCGCCCCTTTCCGCAATCCGGTTAGTTAAATGTTGAACAGAAGATCCTCGTATGTGGGCATCGGCCAAAATTCCTCATCCACAAGGGTCTCCAATTTGTCCCCGTCTTTTCTCAAATCCCCCATTTCTACCAGAACTTCGTCACGATAGAAGCTTGCCTGTTTGTAGCTGTTGCCGTTTCGGGACGGGGCCTGCCGGACGATTTTTTCAAGGGCCGAAACATGCCTTTTGAAAGAGGCCATTACGGTGGAGATCTCTTTCAGAAGATCTTCCTGGGCGGACGTATCCGCGTTGACCCCCGTTTTTTTGACGGCGTTGATGGAGTCCGCCAGCAGCGCGGCAAACTTGATGACTGCGGGCAGAATCTGGCGCTTCGCCATGTCGAGCATGGTCAATGCCTCGATATTGATGGTCTTGATGTAGTTTTCAAGGTTGATTTCGTAACGCGATTGCATTTCATGGCGGCTTAAAATGCCCTGTTTTTCGAACAGGAGCAAGTTCCTTTCGGCGATGATCGCGGGAATGGCGTCCACCGTCGAACGAATGTTGGGAAGCCCGCGCTTTTCGGCTTCGGCAACCCAGGCATCGGAATAGTTGTTTCCGTTGAAGATGATCCTGCCATGGTTCCTGGCGATTTCCTGGAGGATTTTCTGGACGTCCGTTTCAAAAGACGTCGATTTTTCGAGCCTGTCCGCCATCTGGGACAGGATTTCGGCGGTGATCGCATTCAGGGAAAAGGCGGCTGCGGCAATGGAAGCGGAGGAGCCCACCATGCGGAATTCAAACTTGTTTCCCGTGAAGGCGAGGGGGGAGGTCCTGTTGCGATCGGTCGAATCTTTCGGCAGGTCCGGAAGCGTGGTGACGCCGATCTTCAAAACCCCTCCCTGGGATGAACAGGCCGGGCAGCCGGTGGCGATCTGCTCCAGGATTTCCGTCAGTTGTCCCCCGAGAAAAATGGAAATAATCGCGGGCGGCGCCTCGCTGGCCCCGAGACGGTGGTCGTTTCCGGCGGTTGCCGCCGTGCTCCGCAACAGGTCGGCGTATTCGTCCACTCCCCTGATTACCGCGCAGAGAAAAACGAGGAACTGGGCGTTTTCGTGGGGGGTGCGTCCCGGTTCCAGCAGGTTTTGTCCGTCATTGGTCATCATGGACCAGTTGACATGCTTGCCGGAGCCGTTCACCCCGGCAAAGGGTTTTTCATGTAAAAGACAGACAAGTCCATGCCTTAAAGCGATCTTCTTCATCAGCTCCATGGTGAGCTGGTTGTGGTCCGTCGCGATATTCGCGGTGGCGAAAAGGGGCGCCAGTTCATGCTGCGCCGGCGCCACCTCGTTGTGCTTGGTCTTGGCCGCGACTCCCAGCCTCCAGAGTTCTTCATCCAGCTCCTTCATGAAGGCGGAGACCCTTTCCTTCAAGGTCCCGAAGTAATGGTCCTCCAGCTCCTGTCCTTTTGGGGGCTTTGCCCCGAACAGCGTTCTCCCGGTGAAGATCAGGTCTTTCCGGCGATCGTACATCCTCTTGTCGATCAGGAAGTATTCCTGCTCGGGTCCCACGGTCGTGATGACCTTGTTTGCCGTCGTGTTTCCGAAGAGCCGCAGGACGCGCAGGGCCTGCCTGGAGATCGCTTCCATGGAACTCAGCAGGGGCGTTTTCTTGTCCAGGGCTTCTCCCGTATAGGAGCAGAAGGCCGTCGGGATGCACAGGCTGCCGTCCTTGACGAAAGCGGGGGAGGTGCAGTCCCAGGCGGTGTAGCCGCGGGCCTCGAAGGTTGCCCTCAGTCCTCCCGAGGGAAAGGAGGAGGCATCGGGTTCGCCCTTGATCAGTTCCTTGCCGGAAAACTCCATCAGGGCCTTCCCTTCCGCGGTGGGAGAAATGAATGCATCGTGCTTTTCCGCCGTGATGCCGGTCATGGGCTGAAACCAGTGGGTGAAATGGGTCGCCCCCTTCTCGAGAGCCCAATCCATCATGGCGATGGCCACCACATCCGCCACGGACGGATCAAGATCGAGCCCTTCATTGATCGTCTTTTTCAGGGCATTGTAGGTGGGTTTCGGCAGGCGTTCCTTCATGACGGCGTCGCTGAAGACGTTGGACCCGAAAAGTTCGTGTAAAGAATTTTCTGTTTCGTGGTTCTTATGCATGGTTAAATCCCCTTAAAATTTCTAAATAAACGCTGCAGATTCGTGCCTTTCATGAACAGGCGGGACACAACGGCGAAAAAGAATTTTTCTATCATATCCCAATGAGGCAATGAACGGAATAAATCGTTTTATTGTCGCCTTCTAGCACATTTCTTTTGTGATTGCTCCTGATATAAACGCATTTCCGATGACGGGGCGAAGGCTTTTTGATTTCGTCGAGGATCGTTCCTGCCGGGCTTGATCGAATTCCACGGGGTTCTTCGCCATTGGAAAGGGAGTGCTCTTTTTTTCTCCGGAGACAGGATGTCCGTCAATTAGAAATTGACCGTGACCGTCCAATGCTGTAATAGACGATATAATTTGACATGTTAAGGAAATTTGCAAGGAGAAAAATGACACTGCTGGGACGAAAAAAAAGGGCTCTTCTCGTCTTGGAAGACGGCACGGTATACCACGGCCACGCCTTTGCCGGCTCCGGCGAGGTGTTGGGGGAAGTGGTCTTCAACACGGGCATGACCGGTTACCAGGAAGTCATCACCGACCCCTCCTACAAAGGACAGATCGTCACCATGACGTACCCGCTGGTGGGAAATTACGGGATCAATCCGGAAGACATGGAATCCGGGGGCATTCACCTGGAAGGCTTCATCGTCCGGGAATACCAGCCGCACCCCAGCAATTGGCGCAGCCGCCGGAGCCTGCGGGATTTTCTTGAATCCCATGACAAGCTCGGCGTCGAAGGAATCGACACCCGGGCGCTGACGCGGCGCATCCGCCTCCAGGGCGCCATGCGGGGTGTCCTGACGACCCGGACCGGCGATCCGGAGGCGCTGGTAAAAAAAGCCAGGGCTTATCCGGGCCTGGTGGGCCGGGATCTCGTCAAAAGCGTGACCTGTTCCCACCCCTACCGGTGGACGCGGGGATTGCCCCAGTCGATTGAAAAAGACCTGCCCGCCTCGGCGGGAAAAAGGGTGGTGGTCCTGGACTGCGGCGTCAAATTCAACATTCTCCGCTGCCTGGAGCAAAGGGGTTGCGAAGTACTGGTCGTTCCGGCGCAAACCGGCGCCGGTGAAATCCTGGCTTACGCCCCCGACGGGGTTCTTCTTTCCAACGGACCGGGCGATCCGGCGGCCCTGCCCCACATCGTGGAGGCGGTCCGGGTGCTGCTGGGGAAAATCCCCGTTTTCGGCATCTGCCTGGGTCACCAGATCCTCGGCCAGGCTGTCGGCGGCAGGACGGCGAAGTTGAAATTCGGCCATCACGGGATCAATCAGCCGGTGAAAAACGTGGAAAACGGTAAAGTGGAGATCACCTCGCAGAACCACGGCTTCGTCGTGGAACCCGCCTCGATTCCCGGGGCCGGGGAGGTCACCTTCGACAATCTCAACGACCGGACATCGGAGGGGCTGTGTTATCCGGACCTGAAGGCCTTCAGCGTTCAGTACCATCCCGAAGCGGCGCCGGGCCCGCACGACACCCTGTATCTTTTCGACCGCTTCATCGAAATGATGGCGGGCAAGTAGAACCGGGGCCGTCAGGTTTTCCTGAATAGAAAGAGGTTACCCTTGATTCTCATCATCGATTTCGGATCCCAGTATAACCAGTTGATCGCCCGCCGTGTCCGGGAGCACCATGTCTATTGCCAGATCGAGCCCCCGGATATCCCCCTCGACCAGATCAGGACCCTTCAACCCGAAGGCATCATCCTGTCGGGAGGCCCTGCCAGTATCTATGAAAAGGGAAGCCCGAAGGTCGATCCGGGTATCTTTGAACTGGGCATTCCCGTTTTAGGGATCTGCTACGGCATGCAGTACATGGTGAACATCCTGGGCGGCGCCGTCGCCGGGTCGAACAAACGGGAGTACGGTTTTGCCGCCCTGACCGTCAAAGACGGTGGAGGCATTTTCCGGGGCATTGAAAAAGAAACGACGTGCTGGATGAGCCACGGCGATTCGATACAGGCCCTTCCCGCGGGTTTCCAGGCCACGGCGGTGACGGACAATACGCCCGTGGCGGCGGCGGAAAACAGGGAGAAAAGATTCTACGGCTTCCAGTTCCACCCGGAAGTGGTTCACACCCGCGAAGGGATGAGGATGCTCGAAAACTTTCTCTTCCGGGTCTGCCGTTGCGAGAAATCCTGGACAATGGAATCGTTTGCCCGGGACGCCGTCGAGGAGATCCGTTCCCAGGTCGGGTCTGGCCGGGTCATCCTGGGGTTGAGCGGCGGCGTCGATTCTTCCGTTGCGGCCCTGCTTCTTCATCAGGCCGTCGGCGACCGGCTCACCTGCGTTTTCGTCGATAACGGCGTTCTCCGGGAAGGGGAAGCGGAAAAGGTCCAGGACGTGTTCCGCAAGCATTACCGCATCCGCCTGCGTTTCGTCCGGGCGAAGAAGGTTTTCCTGGACCGTTTGAAGGGGGTTGCCGATCCGGAACGGAAACGGAAGATCATCGGCCGGACCTTTATCGAAATCTTCGAGAAAGAGGCGAAGAGCATCAAGGGCGCGGCGTTTCTGGCCCAGGGCACCCTGTATCCCGACATCATCGAATCCCGCTCGGCCTTCGGCGGTCCCAGTGCGGTCATCAAATCCCACCACAATGTGGGAGGCCTTCCCAGGAGGATGCGCCTGAAACTGATCGAGCCCCTGAAGCATCTCTTCAAGGACGAAGTCCGGCTGCTGGGCCGGGAACTCGGTCTGCCCGACGAGATGATCTGGCGGCAGCCCTTCCCGGGGCCGGGGCTTGCGATCCGGATTATCGGTGAGGTGACGGACCGCCGCCTGTCCATCCTCAAGAAGGCCGACGTCATCCTCCAGGATGAGATCAGGGCGGCGGGTTATTACCGCAAGCTCTGGCAGTCCTTCGCGGTTCTGCTGCCCATCAAGAGTGTCGGCATCATGGGGGACCGGCGGACCTACGAGCATATCCTGGCCATCCGGGCCGTGACCAGCGACGACGCCATGACGGCGGACTGGGCGAAACTGCCCCATGACCTCCTGGGACGGATCGCCAACCGGATCATCAACGAGGTCCGGGGGGTGAACCGGGTTGTCTACGATATCAGTTCCAAGCCGCCGAGCACGATCGAATGGGAATAAATGAGGCTGTCATTTCGAACGAACGGGAGAAATCCTGATCCGTTATTTCAAGATTTCTCCCTGCGGTCGAAATGGAAAAATGTTAATAGAAAACAAACGGTTGCGAGAATAAGCAACAACGTCGGCCGGGTACTTGCCCATCCGTACACTGAAATAACATGCCGAAGCGAACGGATCTCAGGAAAATACTCATCATCGGGTCGGGTCCCATCATCATCAGCCAGGCCTGCGAGTTCGACTATTCGGGGACCCAGGCCTGCAAGGCCCTGAAAGAGGAAGGATACGAGGTTGTTCTGGTCAACAGCAACCCCGCCACGATCATGACGGACCCGGGGACGGCGGACCGCACCTACGTGGAGCCGATCACCCCCGAAGCCGTTGCCCGGATCATCGAGAAGGAGCGGCCCGACGCCCTGTTGCCCACCCTGGGCGGTCAGACGGGGCTGAACACGGCCGTGGCCGTGGCAAAGACGGGTGTCCTCGAGAAATTCGGCGTGGAAATGATCGGGGCGTCCGTCGATGTCATCCACAAGGCGGAGGACCGGGGCAAATTCCGGGCGGCCATGGAGCGCATCGGCCTCAAGGTTCCCCGAAGCGGGTTTGCCCGGTCCATGGAAGAGGTCCTGCAGATATCGGAGTGGATCGGTTTTCCCATCATCGTCCGGCCTTCCTTTACCCTCGGGGGGACGGGAAGCGGTGTGGCCTATAACCGCGAAGATCTCCTGGAGATCGCCAAGGCGGGGCTCGACGCGAGCATGATCCATGAAATCATGCTGGAGCAGTCGGTTCTCGGCTGGAAGGAATACGAGCTGGAGGTCATGCGTGACCGGGCGGACAACGTCGTCATCATCTGTTCCATCGAAAATCTCGATCCCATGGGGGTCCACACGGGGGAATCCATCACGGTGGCTCCGGCCCAGACCCTGACGGACCGGGAATACCAGGTCATGCGCGATGCGGCGATCGCCATCATGCGGGAGATCGGCGTGGAGACGGGCGGATCGAACTGCCAGTTCGCCGTCAACCCCGAAAACGGCGAGATGATCGTCATCGAAATGAACCCCCGTGTGTCCCGCTCGTCGGCCCTGGCCTCCAAGGCGACGGGATTTCCCATCGCCAAGATCGCGGCGAAGCTCGCCGTCGGGTACACCCTGGATGAAATCCCCAACGACATCACCCGGGAAACCAGGGCGTCGTTCGAGCCGGCCATCGATTACTGCGTCGTGAAGATTCCCCGGTGGACCTTCGAGAAATTCCCCGAAACGGAAGATTTCCTGACGACGTCCATGAAATCTGTCGGCGAGACCATGGCCATCGGCCGGACCTTCCGGGAAGCCCTCCAGAAGGCGGTTCGTTCCCTGGAGACGGGGCGCTTCGGCCTGATCGAGCCCCTGCCCAAAGAGGGCAGGCAGGCACGGGAGGTGATTGCGGCCAATATCAAAAAGCCCAACTCCAAACGGCTTTACCATGTGGCGGCGGCGTTTCATGCAGGAATGACCGTGGAAGAGGTTCACCGCCTGACCCGGATCGATCCCTGGTTTCTTCGCCAGATCGAGGATATTGTGCAGGCCGAACGGATTATCGCGAAGTCGGTCCCGACAGCCGGTCTCCTGCGGGAAGCCAAGGAGATGGGCTTTTCCGACCGGCTCCTGGCTGCACTGTGGAAGACGACGGAGCAGGAGATCCGCGAACGGCGGTTCCGGGAAGGCATCCTGCCGGTTTACAAGCTCGTCGATACCTGCGCGGCGGAGTTCGAGGCGTACACGCCCTACTATTACTCGACCTACGAGACGGAATGCGAGGCCCGGCCGTCGGCGAAGCGCAAGGTGGCCATCCTGGGAGGCGGACCCAACCGGATCGGACAGGGGATCGAATTCGATTACTGCTGCGTCCATGCGTCCTTCGCCCTGCGCGAGGAGGGGTACGAGAGCATCCTGGTCAATTCCAACCCGGAGACGGTCAGCACCGACTACGACACTTCGGACAAGCTGTTTTTCGAACCCGTGACCCTGGAGGACGTCCTGCATATCCTGAGAACCGAGGGCAACGGCGATATCGGGGCGGTCCCCGTCATCGTCCAGTTCGGCGGCCAGACCCCCCTGAACCTGGCCAAGGGGCTGGAAGCCGCCGGGGCGACCATCCTGGGGACTTCTCCCGACGCGATCGACCGGGCGGAGGACCGGGAACGTTTCCAGGAAATCGTCGAGCGCCTACAACTGAATCAGCCGAAGAACGATACGGCCATGAACACCGAAGAGGCCGTCATCGCCGCCGAGCGAATCGGGTATCCTGTTCTCGTCAGGCCTTCCTACGTTCTGGGGGGGCGCTCCATGGAAATCATTTATGATTCAGGTACGTTGCGTCAGTTCATGGTCCGGGCCCTGGAGGTTTCGCCGGGGCACCCCATCCTGGTCGACAAGTTCCTGGAAGACGCCGTGGAGGTCGATGTCGACGCCATCAGCGACGGGACCGAAACCGTCGTGGCGGGGATCATGGAGCATATCGAGGAGGCCGGGATCCATTCCGGCGACAGCGCCTGTGTCCTTCCCCCGATGACCTTTTCCCGGGAACTGCTGGCCACGATCGACGAACAGACGAAACGGATCGCTCGGGAACTCGGCGTCGTCGGTCTCATGAACATTCAATACGCCGTCAAGGACGGCGTTTTGTACGTCCTGGAAGTGAATCCCCGGGCCTCCCGGACGATTCCCTTCGTCAGCAAGGCGATCGGCGTGCCCCTGGCGAAAATGGCGACCCGGGTCATGCTGGGCCGTACCCTCCGGGAACTCGGGATTACGGGAACCATCCGGCCGGATCATGTTTCCGTCAAGGAAGCGGTCTTCCCCTTCAACCGGTTTCCCAACGTCGACATCCTCCTGGGACCGGAGATGAAATCGACGGGGGAGGTCATGGGGATCGACCGGTCCTTCGGCGTGGCCTTCGCGAAATCCCAGATGGCCGCCGGTTTCGAGGTGCCCCTCGATGGGTGCGTTTTTGTCAGCGTCCACGATGATCACAAGGACCGGATCGTTCCCGTCGTCCGGCATTTTTACGACATGGGTTTTTCCATCACGGCCACGAGGGGAACCGCGTCCCGGCTCCGGGACAGGGGGATCCCGGTGGAGACGATTCAGAAGGTCAGCGAAGGGCGGCCCCACGTGGTGGACCGGATCAAGAACGGGGATATCCAGATCATCATCAACACGAGCGTCGGCCGGAAGTCTTCCCGCGATGCGTATCATATCCGCCGGGGAGCGCTGGTGTACAACATCCTTTACACGACGACCCTGTCCGGCGCCCGGGCCCTGAGTGAGGCCGTCATGGCCTTGAAACGGAAAGGATGGGGCGTGAATCCCCTCCAGGATTATCACCGGGTATCCGCCGGGGAGGAGTGAGGGAGATGGGCATCGATCATGGCGTTGGAAAGGCGGTGAAAAAGGCGGTTCAAACCGATGGGAAACCCCGGGACGCCTGCGGGGTTTTCGCCGTTTACGGTCACGAGGAGGCGGCGCGCCTGACCTTCTTCGGGCTTTTCGCCCTTCAGCACCGGGGGCAGGAAAGCGCGGGGATCGCCGTGGCCGACGGTTGCCGGATCCGGGAGAGAAAAGGCATGGGGCTGGTTTCCGAAGTCTTCCAGGAGGAGAATCTGAAGAAGCTTCCCGGTACCATGGCGATCGGCCATGTCCGGTATTCCACGACGGGCTCCTCCGTGATTTCCAACGCGCAGCCTTTCCTGGTGCACCATGCCGACGAGTATTATGCCCTGGCCCATAACGGGAACCTCGTCAACGCCCAGGCGTTGCGGTCGGCCCTGGAAGACAAGGGCTCCATTTTCCAGTCGACGATGGACAGCGAAGTCATCATTCACCTGATGGCCCCACACCTCAAAGACCGCTTCGAGGACGCCCTCGTCAATGCCCTCTCCCAGGTTCAGGGCGCTTACAGCGTGGTCATGCTGACGAAAGACAAGGTGATCGCCACGCGGGATCCCCGGGCGTTTCGTCCCCTTTCCCTGGGACGCCTCGATCATCATGGCTGGGTGATTGCATCGGAGACCTGCGCCTTCGATCTCATCGGGGCCCAGTACCTGCGGGATATCGAACCGGGCGAAATCGTCATGATCGACGAATCGGGGCTGCGCAGTCTCAATCCCTTCCCCGCCGTGAAGCCGTGCCATTGCATTTTTGAAATGATCTACTTCGCCCGGCCGGACAGCCAGGTCTTCGGGGAAAACGTCTACCTCTGCCGCAAGCGTTTGGGCCACCGCCTGGCCAAGGAGTTCCAGCCCGGGGTGGATCTGGTCATGCCTTTCCCGGATTCGGGGAATTACGCCGCCCTGGGTTACGCCGAGGAGAGCGGGATTCCCTTCGAGATGGGGATGATCCGGAATCACTACGTGGGACGAACCTTTATCCAGCCCACCCAGATCATGAGGGACTTCGGGGTCCGCGTCAAGCTGAACCCCGTCCGTCCGCTTCTCAGGGGTAAACGGGTCCTCATCGTCGAGGATTCCATCATCCGGGGGACGACGAGCCGGAACCGGGTGAGGAATTTGCGGGAAAACGGGGCGAAGGAGATTCACATGGCCGTCAGCTGTCCCCCCACCCGCTTTCCCTGCCCCTACGGGATCGATTTTTCCTCCAAGGGGGAGCTCCTCGCCGCCCGGGAGGGGAGCGTCGATGCCATCGCCCGCTTTCTCGGCCTGGAATCCCTCCATTACCTGAGCCTTGAAGGGATGGTGGCCGCAACGGGAATGCCCGCCGATCAGTTCTGCCTGTCCTGCTATACGGGGAACTACCCGATCGTTCCTCCGGAGAGCCTGGAAAAACTCTGTTTCGAGAAGCAGGGAAAATGAAGAAGGCGGGGTTCATAATGCAGGCCGCCGGGAGACGGGAAGCCCCTTGCGACCGTTTCACCAGTGGGGCTGGTTGCCGATCCTCTGACCCATGACTTCGGTTGTTTCGGTGACCACCAGGAATGCATCGGGATCGACGGCGGTGACGAGCCTTTTCAATCTCGGCAGTTCGCGGAAGGCGATCACGGTGTAAATGATGTCGCTGGGTTCGTCGGAGTACCCGCCCTTGGCCTGGATCACCGTGACACCCCGGTCCAGCTTCTCGAGAATCGACCGGACGAGTTCAGTTTTTGATTTCGAGATGATCATGACCGATTTCCGCTGGCTCAATCCCGTCACCACCAAATCCATCACGCGGGCTGTCACATAAATGAAAACCAGCGTGTAAAGGGCGCTTTCCAACGAAAACAGGATGGCCGTCATGATCAGGACGGCACTGTTGAAAGCGAGTGTCGTGTTTCCCAGGCTGATGGAAAAACGCATGAGAATCATGACGGAAAGAATATCCGTGCCTCCGGAGGAACTGGCCGAACGGAGGATGACGCCCAATCCGACCCCCATGATGATGCCCGCCAAAAGAGCCGCAAGGAATTTGTCCTGGATGGAAATGGGGATGGATATCCATTCCACGGCCAGGGAGAAGAGGAACGTCCCGACGATGCTGTAGAGAAAAAAACGGCGGCCGACATATTTCCATCCCAGGGCGAACAGGGGGATATTCAGGAGCAGGTACAGGGCACCCAGGGATATCCCGGGGGCAAGGTAATGAATGACCAGGGCCAAACCGGTGACGCCTCCGCTGACAAATGCCTTCGGGACCAGGATCCCGTTGATGGCCACGGCGCAGATGACGCTGCCGATCGAGATCAGACCGAGATTCCGGAGAATGCTTCCGATGTGGTATCCGCCGATCACGCCGCGGAATCCTGAAATCATTGTTCCTCCTTTGCCCGGATCTCCGTTTCATGACCGGGCCCGTGCGTAAAAACACTTTTTTATTTCTTCGACAGGACTTCCGCCTGCCCCAGCAATACCCGCTCGGGAATATGGATCGTCGAAGTCGGGAAAGCGACTTCGGCGCCGTGAGAGACGACAATCCGGTAGGCCTTCATCAGAACGTCCTCCTTGACCTGGTGGTATTCCACCCATACCTTTGTCCGGGTATAGGCATAGATGAAGAAGTCCAGGGAGGATGGACCGAAGGTATTGAAATTGACGATCAGGGTTTGATCGGGATCGATGCCGGGATGCTCGATCAGCATCGTCCGGACGTCCTGCACGATCTCCATGATCTTGCCCGCATCGTCATGACGGACGCCGATGGTTTCGTATATGCGCCGATGGGTCATGCGGGACGGATTTTCCAGGGCGATGGTGGTGAAGGTCGCGTTCGGAACGTAAAGAGGCCGGTTTTCGAAGGTGCGGATGCGGGTGAGACGCCATCCGATGTATTCCACCACGCCTTCGATGTTTCTGTCCGGGGAACGGATCCAGTCCCCGACGGCGAAGGGCCGGTCCAGAAAGATGGTCAGGCCGCCGAAAAAATTGGACAGAATGTCCTTGGCCGCGAAGCCCACCGCGATGCCGCCGATGCCGCCGAAGGCGAGAACCCCCGAAATGCTGAATCCCAGAGTCTGCAGGATCATCAGGGATGCCGTGATCAGGATGGAGATTCTCAGGAGCTTTCCGATGGCGTCCGCCGTGGTCGCGTCGATGGGATCTCCTTTTTTGCGGTGGATTTCGAGGATGTTGTCATGGGCCTGCCGGACGAGGTTCAGGAGGAACCACGTCATGACGACGATCACCGCCACGTAGCCGGCCGTCTGGGACAGTTCCAGAAAAGACGTTTCCGGCACCATGAAATGAATGGCGGTGTAAACGCCGAGGATCCAGATCAGGGCGCTCAGGGGTTTCTTCAGGGAAGCCACGATGGCGTTGTCCCAGGGATTTTCCGTCTGGAGCGTTCTTTGATGCAGATGGGACAGGATCTTCTTCTGGATGAAATCGACCAGAAGGGCGAAGAACACGATGAGGAACACGACGATCCATTTGTACTCGTGATCACCGTCGATCAGTTTGCCGATGTAGGCCTCCCATTCCATGCCGCCCTCCCATTTCCGGTTCGTTTTTTAAATGGACTTGTACCACACATTCATGCTTTCGATGCAACCGCTTATGTGGGTATTGTTGATCAATCTGCCTCCGAAGCGGTATCCCCGCCCGGCGAAGACGATGTTGATCCCCGCGGAAACGGCGCGGGCGATGGTGTAGGCGGTTTGGATTCCTTCCCGTTTCATGGCTTTTTCCATCGCCTCGAGGAGGTGAAATGCGAAGCCGTTACCCTGCCATTCGGGAGTCGTCGCGAAATCCGTCATCTCCGCGTTTTCGTTTTCCCGGTCCATCTCCGCCGAGGACAGGGCGATGAGTTTTCCCCTGTGCTCGACGCCGAAATAGCGGACGTCACCGGCCATGGTTTGGGACAGGTAATCCGGCCGGTCGATGGGAAACGGATAGGAGGGGAAAACCCGTTCATACAGGTGAGCCATGCAGACCGCGTCTTCGGGGCCGCAGGGACGGATGCGAAACGGAAAACCGGCCTTGGCGGGCCGGCCTGCCGTTGTGCGCCGTTCGGCAAGCCTGCGTATCCGGTCGAGGTCTTCCTCCCGTTCTTCACGGTGCCGGGCTGCAAGCAAGTACTTGCAGAGAAAAAGCGCTTTCCCCCGCCCCCCGAAAAAACCGGGAACGGCCGCCTCGATTTCATAGCCCCCTTTCAGAAACGCCCCTGAAGCGGCTTCGGAGACCTTGGCGAAGATTTTCGTGTACCCTTTTTCCGCGGCAAGGCGCTCCATCCAGGCGATCAGCCGCTGCGTATCCGCGGCACCTTCCTTCATCAGGTAAATCCTCCGGTTCAGCGGGCCGTGCTGGATACGGGCGCCTTCGATCTCTTCGATCCTGTCGGGAATGTATTTCATCCGCCGCTACCCTTGCAGGTCCCTGCGGGCATGGCGCTCGTTATCCGCAGGGATGAGGGAAATGGTTTTGTCGTAATCGTCCAGAAGCTTTCCGATGCCGAGAGCCTTGTAATCCTCGGTGTCGTCGTTTTCATGCTGGAGGACGCAGGAGGTGCAGTCCCGGTTGCAGATGATCGGTTCATACGTGTCCGGTTCCTTGTAGGTGGTGATGACCCCTTCGTAGTTCCGCAGGACGACCTTCGTGGGAGACCAGGATATCAGGTAGTTCGGCATGACCGGAATTTTGCCGCCGCCGCCGGGGGCGTCGATGACGTAGGTCGGCACGCACAGCCCGCTCGTGTGGCCGATCAGGCTTTCCATGATCTCGATGCCTTTCCCGATCGGCGTGCGGAAATGGGAAAGGCCCTCCGAGAGATCGCACTGGTAGAGGTAGTAGGGCCGGACGCGATTGGCCGCAAGGGCGTTGACCAGGGTGCGCATGATGTGGGTGCAGTCGTTGACCCCCGCCAGAAGGACCGATTGGTTTCCCAGGGGAATACCCGCGTTGGCGAGTTTGTTCAGGGCGGCGCGGGAAGAACCGGTCAATTCGCGCGGGTGATTGAAATGGGTGTTGAGCCACAGGGGATGATATTTTTTCAGGATGGAAACCAGGTTGTCGGTGATGCGATACGGCAGGACGACGGGTGTGCGCGTCCCGATCCGGATAATCTCGATATGCCTGATCGATCGTAATTCCGACAGGATCCACCCCAGATAGTCGTCGGAAAGCATGAGGGGGTCTCCTCCGCTCAAAAGCACGTCGCGGATTCGCGGTGTTTGGCGGATATAGTCGAGACCTTCCATAATTTCCTTCTGGGTGGGAATGGAATCGGCATCGCCGACGCGCCTTTTCCGTGTGCAGTGGCGACAGTACATCGCGCACATGTTGCTGACCAGAAACAGAATCCTGTCCGGGTAGCGATGGGTTACTCCCTGCACGGGACTGTCACGGTCTTCGTGAAGCGGGTCGGCCATGTCGTCCGTCACGACATTCAATTCCAAGGGCGAGGGAAAGCACTGCCTGAAGACCGGGTCAAAAGACATTTCGTTTTCGGTGTTGTTGATCAGGGACAGGTAGTAAGGCGTGATTGACATGGGAAATTTGGCTTCCGTCATCTCGAATCGCCGGCGCTGTTCCATGCCGAAGGGCACTTCCATCCATTTTTCGAATGTTTCGGTGTCGCGCACGCAATGCCGCAACTGCCATTTCCAGTTTCTCCAGTCCGCAACGGTGGCGCCCGGATCGATGGCTTTCATGATTCTTCTCTGTCTGTTCGGTAAGTTCATAAAACCCCCTTAAAAAACAGCGGCCCGGCTTCACAGCGAATAGAGCGGTCCCTTCCGGCCTCTTATTCGAAGACGGGCCATCCGGCATATCGCCGGAGATTTCTTCCGGGTGCCGGTCGGTTTTTTTCATTCCTAATGATTTGCATACAAATAATTTGTTTGCAAATCATTAGCACAAGACTCGCGCGGCGACAATGAAATAACGACCTTGCTCCTTATTTTTTTTTCGGTCCGTCTCCCCCGGTATCCGTGGTTCAGGCGCAGGTGGTTCCGCCGCAGGGCCATCCGGCCGGTCATTCCAAGTCTTGCATTTTTTTCGGCATTATGGTTTAAGGGCAAGAACTTTTCATATGGAATGAAGGGTATCCTGCAGATTTACAATGGCGAGGTCCTTGGAGCATGACGGGGCTCAATTTTGCGCGGAAATACATCAATCCGGTACGTCGGCTGATCATTTGGCTGGAAGGTTTCAATCCACGGGAGGCGGTTGCCGAATCCATCAGGGAACCCATCACTCGATCGTTTTCCCATCAGGGGTTGAACCTGAACGTGATGAGTTTCAACATCCGGCGGGGCACCCGGCGGGACGGCCGTAATCACTGGATGTTTCGCCGTCCCCTTGTGCGGGAGGTCTTGAACCGCTATCGTCCCGATGTATTGGGGCTCCAGGAAGCCCTGGATTTCCAGATGTCTGAAATCCGCGCCATGCTGCCCGGGTATGAAAAGGTCGGCGTGGGGAATCTCGGCGGCGGCCGGGGGTTGCACACGGCCATCTTTTACGACGCCATCCGCTTTTTCGTGTCCGAAGCGGGGACCTTCTGGTTTTCCACCACCCCGGACATTCCGCGCTCAAGGGGGTGGGGGAACATCATTCCACGCACCTGCACCTGGGCGCGGCTGGTTGAAAGGGACTCCGGGCGGGCTTTTTATTTCTACAACATTCACCTGGATCATCTTTCCCGGCGTTCCCGCAAAAAAAGCGTTGTCCTGTTGACCCGACATATCCAGGGGCGGCGTTTTCCCGACCCCTTTATCCTGACCGGTGATTTCAATGCCGGCGAAGAAAACCCTTCCATCGGATATTTAAAAGGCGGGAATCGCTTGAAAATGGAGGCGGGGTTGCCGCGATTCAATCCGGTTCCGTTAAAGGACACCCTGCGGGAAAGATATCCGCATCCTCTTCAGACCGTGACCTACCACGGATATCGGCGTTACTTCTTCCGTTTCCGTTTCGATTATATCTTTGTTCCCCCCGCCGTCCAGGTGCAGGACGCAACGATTATCCGGCTGCAGCGGAGAAACTGTTTTCCTTCGGACCATTTCCCCCTTTTCAGCCGTGTTGTTCTGCCGGTGGTCGATTCCTCCCTGCCGGGAGACTGTGTCGTAATACCCGATTGACGTTTGAGGTCATTCTGAACGAAGTGAAGAATCTAATCATAACAGGATGTTAAAAAAAGAGATTCTTCGCCTGACGGCTCAGAATGACATTGCGACACAGCCTCCGGAGCGGGCGGAAACGTCCGCGTGAGATCGGATCATCCCCGGGAATTCATCATTTCGGCAGCGTGCGCGGGCTGCCCGTAAATCCGGATGTTCCCGCCCCCGTATCTTTTTGCCTCCCGAAGCAGCTGCTGGGTTCTCGAGATCATTTCCTCCGGCGAGCAGGGGCTTACGCGGTTGTAATGAACCACGGCGATGCTGGCCGTCAGGATCCCCTGAGCGAGTTTTTCCCGGCCGGGAAAACGGTAACTTTCCATGAAAGAGAGCAGGCGCTGGGCGACGATGCGCGAGGCTTCCTCGGTTGCGCTTGCGAGAAGGAGAGCGAATTGATCGCCGCCGTAACGCACGATCGTGTCGGAACCCCGGGTGGTTTTGCGCAGGAAATCGGCTATTTTTCGGATGCAGATATGGCCGCAATCCATGCCGTTGGCCTGGATATACGGGTCGAAGTCGTCCAAGTCCGCCATCAGGATCGAGAAAATCGTCTTGTAGCGATCGGCCCGGCAGATTTCCTGGGCGAGGCGGATCTGGAAATAGGGCCTGCCGAAAAGTCCGCTTACCGTGTCCAGAAGGCCTGACCGGAAGGGACGGGTCATTTCGAGGTCCCGGATGTGCGCCAGAAGATCTTCCTCCGCAAAACAGCTTTTTTGCAGGATGCCTTCGGTTCTTCCGATCAGTTTCAACCGGGTTTCCATATTGACGTCTTTGGCCGCCAGGACGATGATGGGGATGTCCGCCGTGGCGGCGTTTTCCTCGAGGGACCGGGACAACTCGAAGCCGTCCGTGCCGGGGAACGTCAGGTCGAGGATGATGAGGTCGGGCCGGGTGTGGGCGGCTTTTCCCATGTCTTCCCTGCCTGTTTTCACCGCCGTGACGCGGTATCCCGCCGGTTCCAGCGTTTCGCGCAACCATTCCGGGACGTTCCCGCCGCCGCCGATGCACAGGATGTTCCTGATTTTCCCCCCTTCACACGCGGCGGCGTGGTATTCGCTGCGCTTGCCGGGCATGTCGGTTTCCTCCGCCTGCAGGCCGGTGCTTTCCCCGATCGTTTCTCCGGACAGGTGAACCCCGCGGATGATCCTGCGGCGTACTTGGTGAATCATCGTAAGGAAAAAATGGATCCCGCCGTCTCCGATGATTTCCGTCTTGGCCGGTTTATGCATCGTGATTTCCGAAGAAGGGACGTCGCTTTCGGAAAGATGGAAAACGATATCGGGGGCGGCCCTCATGGCCTCGGAAATGTCGCTGATTACGGGAATGCCCCTGGTGCAGGCCAGATCCAAATGCGAAAATTCATTCCTCCGGTCAACGATACCGGTCACCACGACGCCTGGTTCATCGATGATCGTCGTGAATAAGTTCGTTCCCGTTGTGCCGGCACCGACGATCAACACCCTGATTTTCCCTTCTGCAACCACCCGTCTTCCTGCCCTTTTTTTGTGTGGAATCATATCACCATGCAAGACAACAAACCAGGAAAACGTTCATTTTTCGAATTTTCACCTGAATACGTCTGTTATCGATCTTTTAAGTAAATTCGGCCATTTATTACATCGACAGGCAAATATTCAAAACGCCATGCCGGATTTGAAGACGGTGCCGTAATCCCCGATTTATATTCGAGGTCATTCTGAGCCCTTCGCTTCGCTCCAGGATCGACTCCGCGAAGAATCGAATCATCACGATCTGTTAAAAAGAAGAGATTTTTCGGCGGGTTATGGAGAACCCATCGCAGGGGGGCTATCGCCCTTCGGGGCGGAACAGGCATCGGCGGTAGAAGGCCAGTTCGGCAATGGAGGCCTGAATGTCGTAATAGGCGTCGTGCCGTGTATCGGAGGAATTCAGAAGGGCTTCGGGGAAGTAGCGTCTGACATTGTCCGGGTCTTCCTTCTCGAATTTTCGATCCGGGCAACGTTCCTGCCATTCCAGCTTCAGGGCCGTCACATCGAGGTGCCGGTAATGGAGGCGTCTTGTAAACCGGGGCAGGTATTTCCGGGCCAGCCACCAATCGGCATGGACCGTGTTTCCGGCCAGGATGGGGCGCCTGTTTTCCCGTTCGGCGGGGGGGCCGGCGACGGCATCCACGTAAGCCGCAAGCAGGCGGTCCGCTTCCACGAGCTCCACCGCCGACGAGGACCGGCAGGCGGCGATCAGTTCGGGCAGATTTTCCTCGACCCATGGACTGACGGCCGCGTCCGACGGCAGGCGGATTGCGAGCCGGATGTCCGTTTCCACCGGCCGGACACGGCGAAGCGACCGATCCGTGATCAGGGCCGCGACCTGGAGGAGGTGCGCTTCTTCCAGATCAAGGCCGGAATATTCCGTGTCGAACCAGACCAGATAATGATTTTCCTGTTGTTTTTCGGATGCCGGTTTTGTCATGGGGACGATTCCTTTCCGTTTCGGGCATCGTAGCAGAAAACCCGGCCTTTTCAAGCAGTTCTTCAGGGGTGGTTTTGCCCGTTTTCCGTTTTTTCTGGGGTGACGAAAAGGGGTTTCCCTTCGAAGCTGCCAGGATCAACCGCCCAGAATATCGCGTATTTTCCTGGACAGGGCTTCTATTTTGAAAGGTTTTTGTATGAAGCCGTTACAGCCGCGGGCGAGAATTTTCTTGGCTTCCCCTTCAATGCTGTAGCCTGAAATGAGAAGAACGTTGATGCCGGGATTGATTGATTTCAGCCGGTCGTAAACCTTGCCGCCGTTCATGCCGGGCATGATCATATCCAGAAGAACAAGATCGATCCCGTCCTTGTGCGCCGTGTAAAGATCGATGGCCTCCTCGCCCGAGCGCGCCGTCATGGCCTGGTAGCCCAGGTCTTCGATCATGGCCCGGCCGATTTCCAGGATCCCTTCTTCATCATCCACCAGAAGGATGGTTCCTCGTCCCTTCAGAATCGCTTCCGGTGCGGTGTGGGGCGCTTCCTCGCTTTTCCTATCCGAAAGCGGCAAAAAGAGATGGAAGGTGGTTCCGGCGGAAACTTCGGATTCGACCTCGATATAACCGTTGTGACCCTTGATGATTCCGTAGACGGATGCCAGGCCCAGTCCCGTTCCCCGGCCCATTTCCTTGGTGGTGAAAAACGGTTCGAAGATGCGCTCCTGGATTTTTTCGTCCATGCCTACCCCCGTGTCCCGGATGGACATGAGGGCATAGCGGCCGGGTTTGGGGGTGTGCGTCAAGGACTTGATCGCGATGTGATAGACCGCACTGGTTGTGACCGTGATGTCCCCTCCGCCAGGCATGGCGTCAGCGGCGTTCAGGAAGAGGTTCAGCAGGACCTGTTCGATCTGGTTTGCGTCCGCTTCAACCGGATCGAGATCGGGGGCGAGATTGAAGCAAAAGCGGATTTCCTTTTTCATTCGTCCGAATGTTTGAACGGTTTCTTCGATGATGCGATTCAAATCGACGAATTTGACCTCGTATTTCCCTTTCCTGGCGTAACCGAGCAGTTGTGACGTCAGCTTGGAACCGTTTTCGATGTGTTTTTCTATTTTTTTAAGCCGCTCATAACAGGGATGAGAAGGGTCGCAGCGCATCAGGAGCAAGGAGATGTTCCCCTGGATTCCCATCAGGAGATTGTTGAAATCATGGGCGATTCCTCCCGCCAGGGTTCCGATGGCCTCCATTTTCTGAGCCTGCCGCAGCTGGCTTTCGAGTCCCTTTTTTTCTTCCTCGGCCCGGCGTCTTTCGGTAATGTCCCGGATGATGCCGTATATTTCAGAAGGTCCGCCGCTTTCTTCAGACTGGTTTCCGTTGGACATGGGGACCGCCTTTATTTCCATCAGGGGGTGGGGACCGGTGCAGAGGGCGCCGTCTCGGTCGCATTGTGCGCACTTCAGCCTTAATTCGAGCAGGTCCTGCGTCACAAGGCCCAGGCGAACCCCGTTGAAGTATTTCCGCACCTTGTCGATATCCTGGTGGTGGACGATCGAGGTAAAATCACTGCCCATCAGGTCCCGGCTGCTTTTATGGGTGCAAGAGCCGATCTTGTCCGTAATGAAGACGAATTCATTTTGGGGACCGATCGTGAAGATGATATCGGGAGAATTGTGAACAAGGTACTGATAACGGGCCTCCGTCAACTGCAACTGGTGGGAGATGAGTTTTTTTTCTTTCGACAGTCTCCGGTGGCTCAATGCATTATCCACCTTCTTGATCAGCTCGTCATACTCGAAAGGCTTGCAGAGATAATCGTAAGCGCCTCCGCGCAAGGCCCGGACCGCGGAATCGATGGAGGCCTGGCCTGTCATGAGAATCACGGTGACTTCAGGATGTTGTTTCTGCAGGAAAGAAAGCGCCTCGAAACCATTCATGCCGGACATCATGACATCCATTAAAACCAGGTCACAGTCGTGAGTCCCGACGTAAGCCAGGGTTTCCTGACCGTTTTGAAAAGTTTCGATGTCGTAGCCTTTGTCCCCGAGCAGGATTTTCAGACTGTCGATCATGCGCGGTTCGTCGTCGGTGATGACAATTTTCGGTTGGTAAGGCATTGATGTGATCCCCCGTCGATTAAGCGGTGGAACCGGCTGATACGGTTTTCCCCTGTCCTGGAACGATTTGTTCGTCAGGTCGAATGGACCGGCAGAACAATCGTGAAGACGGCCCCTTTCCCCGGGTTACTGCTGCAAGTCACTGTTCCTCCGAGTTCTTTGATCGTGTTGTAAACTACGGAAAGCCCGATACCCGAGTGTCCGGTGCCCTTGGTACTCAGGTAGGGTTCGAACAGGCGTGTTTCGATTTCGGGAGGAATGCCCGGCCCATCATCGCGAACGGTGATTTTCACATGCCCTCGGGCGACGGCATCGGGAATTTTGCCGGAGCTGTCGGGTGCTTCGGGAACGTAGGCGCTTTCGATGAAGATATTGCCCCGTCCTTTCATGGCTTCTACGGCGTTTTTGACCAGGTTGAGGTAGACCTGTTTCAACGCATCCCGGTTGGATTGAATTTGGGGCAGCGCCGGGGCCAGATCCGTATGAATCCTGATGTCTGAAGTTTTCGGCAGGGCCTGGCCGACGATTTTAACGATATCGGTCAGCAGGGCGTTGAGGTCGAGAGTCGCCCTTTTAAAGGATCTTGTTTTCGCGAAGTGCGACAACTCCTTCAGGATGCGGGTGATGCGGTCAATTTCCTCTCCGATGACCCGGATTTCGCTTTGCGCCGGGTTTTCCTCATCCAGGCGGGATGACAGAATCTTGAGGTAATTCTTGATGATCCCCAGGGGATTGTTTGCTTCATGGACGACTTTGCGGGCGAGGTCCGTCATTGCCGTCAGGCGTTCCACCGCGATGTTCCTGGCCTCGGCCTGTTTCAGGCGTTCCACGTAAAGGGCGATCGAGGCCTGGCACACCAGCAGGTTCAGCAGTTTCTCCTCGCGCATAAGAGCCTTTTCTTCAGGCCTGTCCACACCGGCGACCAGTGCGCCGATTTTTTCCCCCAGGCGGACCAGGGGCAGACTGAAGATTCCTTCACAGTCGAGGAGATGCCGGATCTGTTCATCCAGGATTGCCGGCTTTTCCGATTCGCCGCCGGTCAAAGATGAAAGCGGGTGTCCTTCCTGGATCGAGCGGTTGATCAGGCTGTCCTTGTTATATTTGGATATGACCAGCCCCGGAGGAAATTCGACACGCCCCTGGTCCGTGACCACCCTGGCCTTCAGGAGCCCGTCTTCGGGGTCGAAAAGGAAGAAGATGACTTTTCGCATGTCGAACAGGACGGCTAATCCTTCCTGAATCGTTTTCAGGATGGCGTTTTCGTCGGGGCAGGCGACCAGATTCTGCAGGACCCCGGCCATGAGAGAGAAGTTCCTGACCTCATTGACCAAATCCGGGGTTTGAATATCGATCCGTTCGCCTTCGGAGGAAGGGTTCTCTTTCTCTCCGATGGAAAGACCCAGGAACGAGGCGAGTTCCTGTACCTCCTGTTCCGCCTGGAGCATCATCTCCACCGTATCGGGGAAAGTACAGGGGAAAAGGCCCTTGAGGACGCAGAAGGCCTCGTCGCTCGAACCGGTTGTCCGGGACAGGTCGTTTGCCGCATAGACGATCCTCACCAGGGGAAAGGATTCCTTGATCCGGGCCGCCGGTTCATGGTGGTACCGGACGGCGTCGACCGTCATGGAATCGAAATTCCAGCGATTGAGGAGCCATGCCCCGATTTCCGTGTGGGGAAACCCCGTCCTGGTTTCTTTTTCCAACAGCGTTTCTCCGGATTTTCCCGCGCCGTCCAGAACGGCCTTGTATTCGTCGGGAAATTTCGTCGCCAGGAGAAGACGGCCGATATCATGAATCATTCCGGCCAGGAAAGCCTGTTCGGGCAGATTGTAGGCGGCCTTTTCCGCGATCATTTTCGCCAGAGCCGCGGAGGTCAGGGAATGGCGCCAGAAACGTTTCAGGTCGAACCTGTTGGAAACCGCGTCCGACTTGCTGAAGACCTGGTGCACGGCGGAACTGATGGCCAGATTCTTGACGGCATTCCGGCCCAGCCGGATGAGGGCCTGATCGATCTGGACAATTTTGCCGGTTGACCTGAAATAAGAGGAATTGGCCAGCTTCAAAATTTTAGCGGCCATGGAGGCGTCGGATTGGATTATTCTGGCCAGTTCCCGGGTGCTGCCGTTTTCATCCTGGCAGGCGAAAATCAGTTTTACGAGAATATGCGGCAATATCGGAAGGTTATGAGACGATTCGATGCGAGAGATGTATTGTTGCAGCCGATCATTCATATTTTGAAACAGCCGTTTTCAGCTTGTCCCGAGGGGGGATGATCTTCGGGCGAAACCATAGAATGACGATATTACGGTATATTTCTATGTCAAAACGAGGTTGCTGTCAATGAAAATGTCTGTTGGCGGGCTTTCCGGGAGACGGGAACCGGGTCAGAGCCGATCGGGACGGCGATGACGATGCAGATGGCAGGGACATGGAGGGATGCCGCCGGCCCCGGTCCCTCCGGGATGACGCGTGAACGGACCGGGGCCTTGCAGCATTGAAAAGGAGATCAGTAGTCGTAATCGCCCATATCGGGGGGCATGCCGCCGGGCATGGCGGATGCGGCCGATTTCTTCTTCGGTTTCTCCGCGACCATGGCCTCGGTGGTGATGAGGATGGACGACACGGAAGCGGCGTTCTGCAGGGCAAAACGGGCGACCTTGGTCGGATCGATGATGCCCGCTTCCAAAAGGTTCCCGTAGATACCCTTGTCGGCATCGAAACCGAAATCACCCTTGCCGTCCTTGACCTTTTCGACGACGATGGAGCCTTCATAACCCGCATTCAAGGCGATCTGGCGAAGCGGTTCTTCGATGGCCCGCCTGATGATGTTCAACCCCTGTTTTTCATCCTGGTCGGCCAGATCGACCTTTTCCAGTGCGGGGATGCTCCGGAGCAGGGCGACGCCGCCGCCGGGAACAATGCCTTCCTCGACGGCCGCCCGGGTTGCGTGGAGGGCGTCCTCGACGCGGGCCTTTTTCTCTTTCATTTCCAGTTCCGTGGCCGCGCCGACCTTGATGACCGCCACGCCGCCGACCAGCTTCGCCAGGCGTTCCTGAAGCTTTTCACGGTCGTAGTCGGAGGTCGTTTCTTCGATCTGGGTGCGGATCTGCTTGACCCGGCCCTCGATATCGGCCCGGGATCCGGCGCCGTCGACGATCGTCGTGTTGTCCTTGTCGATCGTGACCTGCTTGCAGCGGCCGAGATCGTTGAGGCCGACATTTTCCAGTTTCAGGCCGATATCCTCCGAAATGACCTTGCCCCCCGTCAGGACGGCGATATCTTCCAGCATGGCCTTGCGGCGGTCGCCGAACCCCGGCGCCTTGACGGCGGCGCACTTGAGGGTGCCGCGGATCTTGTTGACGACGATCGTCGCCAGGGCTTCGCCCTCGATGTCTTCGGCGATGATGAGCAGGGGGGCTCCCATTCTGGCGATCTGTTCCAGCAGGGGAACCATGTCCTTCATCATGCTGATTTTCTTTTCGTGGAGGAGGATATAGGGGTCTTCCATGTGGATTTCCATTTTTTCGGGATCCGTGACGAAATAGGGCGACACGTAACCCCGGTCGAACTGCATCCCTTCGACGATGTCCAGGGTCGTTTCCATGCCCTTGGCTTCTTCGACGGTGATGACCCCTTCTTTGCCCACCTTGGCCATGGCTTCGGAGATGATTTCCCCGATGGTGGTGTCGTTGTTGGCCGACACGGTGCCGACCTGGGCGATTTCCTTCTTGTCCTGGACGGGTTTGGAGATCTTCTTCAATTCTTCGGAAACGACCTGGACGGCTTTATCGATGCCTCTTTTCAGGGACATGGGATTCATCCCGGCCGCCACCAGCTTCGATCCTTCCCGGTAAATCGCCTGGGCGAGAATCGTGGCGGTCGTCGTGCCGTCCCCGGCGGTATCGGACGTCTTCGACGCCACTTCCTTGACCATCTGGGCGCCCATATTTTCGAAACGGTCTTCCAACTCGATTTCCCTGGCCACCGTGACGCCGTCCTTCGTGATGACGGGTCCTCCCCAGGATTTGTCCAGAACGACGTTTCGTCCCCTGGGCCCCAGGGTGACCTTGACGGCGTTGGCGAGCGTATCCACGCCCTTCAGGATCTTTTCCCGGGCGATCATGTCGTATTTGATGTCTTTTGCTGCCATATGATAACCTCCTTATCAGGTTTCGATAATCGCCAGAATATCGTCTTCCCGCATCATCAGGTGTTCGACGCCGTTAATCTTGATTTCCGTTCCCGCGTAACGGCTGAACAGAATCCGGTCCCCCGGTTTCAATTCGATGGGAACCCGTTTGCCGTCCTTGTCCGTCTTACCGGGTCCGACGGAGACAACCTTCCCCTCCAGGGGTTTTTCCTTCGCCGTATCGGGAATAATGATTCCGCCGGCGGTGATCTGTTCTCCTTCTTCCCGTAAAACCAGAATCCTGTCCTGTAGTGGTTTTACATTCATGTAGCCTACCTCCTGAAAAATTATTGATAATAAACGGTTTAATCGATTTCGAACGGATTCGGAGCGGAAGTTTCCCAATCCGCGCGATAAAATATACACCGTAAAAAATTTGTCAAGGAAGGTTGATCGATAAAATAATTCTTGACATCAGGAGGGGCGAGGTCTTAATTACTATTAAAATAATAGGAATACTAGTTAATAGGGGACGTTCATCCATGAAACTCTCGACAAGGGCCCGTTACGGCGTCCGGCTGATGCTGGTCCTGGCGGTCCATTACGGGAAAGGACCTGTTTATCTCAAGGATATAGCCAGGGGGGAAGAGATATCGGAAAAGTATCTCAGCCTGATCATCATTCCCTTGAGAACGGCGGGACTCGTGCATTCGACACGCGGCGCCTACGGAGGCTATTACCTGGCCCGCGATCCGTCGCAGATCAATCTGAAGGATATTCTCGACATCCTGGAAGGAGAGACCTGTCTTGTAGATTGTGTCCGTGACCCCTCGCTGTGTTCCCGTGTTCCGAACTGTGTCAGCCGGGAGATCTGGTGCCTTTTGGGCGGCAGGATTGCGGAGGTCCTCGGTTCGATCAGTCTCCTGGATCTGGTCCGGATGAATAAAGAAAAACTTGGCAATGAAGCGGCGTCGGGAATTTAGCAGCCGTTATCGGAATTGAGAAGATGACGAAAAAAGTGCTGGTGGCCATGAGCGGCGGGGTCGATTCCTCCGTGGCGGCTCTTTTACTGCAGGAGGCGGGTTACGAGATTGCCGGCGTGACCATGTGCCTGGGAGTCCGGGGGGCGGAAGGGGAGCATCCCCGGTGCTGCGGTCCCGAGGCCGTCCAGGATGCGCGGTGGGTCTGCGACAAGCTGGGAATCCGGCATTATGTCCTGGATTATGCCGATGAACTGGAAAAATGGGTGATCGGGCCGTTTGTCAGGGAATACGCCCGGGGCCGGACGCCCAATCCCTGCGTCGTCTGCAACCGTTACCTGAAATTCGGGTCTTTGCTGGCCCGGGCCGTCGCTTTCGGGTTCGATGCCCTGGCAACGGGTCATTATGCAAAGGTTGAGGAAACAGGAGGACAATACGGCCTTCTCCGTCCCCGGGACCGCAGGAAAGACCAGACCTATTTTCTTTATCATATTGAGACGGACGCATTGCCCCGGATCCTTTTCCCGCTGGGACCCTACACCAAGGAGGAGGCGAGGGCGATCGCATCCCGTGCCGGTCTGCCGGTGGCGGCAAAAGCGGAAAGCCAGGACATCTGTTTCGTGACCCAGAAAACCTATCACGATTTTATGAAGGCACGCCTGGGTGAGATCAAACCCGGAAGGATCGTTGACCGGTCGGGCCGCTGTCTGGGAGAACACCGGGGAATCGCCTTTTACACGGTCGGACAGCGCGGGGGGCTCGGCATCAGCCATCCCGTCCCGCTGTATGTGCTTGCGATCGATGTGGCGAAAAGCGAAATCATCGTGGGAGAGAAAGGGGAACTCCTGGGAAAAGAGCTCATCGCCGGGGATCTGAACCGGCTGCGGCCGGACTGGCCGGAGGCGGTTCAGGCCAAGATCCGTTACCGTAAAAAAGAAAGCCCATGCCGCGTCACCTTTGAAGATGGCCGTGCCCGGGTTGTATTCGAGGATGATCAGGAAGCCATTACGCCGGGCCAGTCGATCGTTTTTTACGACGGCGACGGTGTCCTGGGGGGAGGTGTCATCGAGGAGGTTATCCATGGAGATCGTTGAGAAGATCAGGCGATTGAAGCGGGAGCGCAACGCCGTCATCCTGGCCCACAATTACCAGTTGCCGGAGGTCCAGGACATCGGGGATTTCGTGGGCGATTCCCTGGGGCTCAGCATGGAAGCGGCGAAAACCGACGCCCGTGTCATCGTTTTCTGCGGGGTTTATTTCATGGCCGAGACGGCGAAAATCCTGTCTCCGGAAAAAACGGTCCTCATCCCCGATCCCAAGGCGGGGTGTCCCATGGCGGACATGATCACCGCCGGAGAATTGAAGACGTTGAAAGCGGCGCATCCCCGGGCGGCGGTCCTCTGTTACGTCAATACGACGGCGGAGGTAAAAGCCGAGTGCGATCTCTGCTGCACGTCGGCCAACGCGGTCCGCATGGTCCGGGATGCCCTGGCCGACCGCGACGAAATCATCTTTGTTCCCGACAAGCACCTGGGTGATTTCGTAACGGAAATAACCGGGAAGGAAATGATCCTCTGGCAGGGATTCTGTCCGACTCACGTGAGAATTCTGCCGGATCATATCCTGGAACAGAAGCGGCTTCACCCGGATGCGGCGGTGGTTTCCCATCCCGAATGTTCCCGGGCGGTGCGTCACCTTTCCGACCAGGTGCTCTCCACGGAAGGGATGTGCCGGTTTGTCAAGCACAGCGATGTGCGGGAGGTGATCGTGGCGACGGAACTCGGTATCCTCCACCGCATGAAAAAGGAGAACCCCGGCAAGGTTTTTTATCCCGCCTCGGAACACGCGATCTGTCCGAATATGAAAAAGATCAACCTGGAAAAGATTCTCTGGGCACTGGAGGACATGGCCCACGAGGTGGCTGTGCCCCGTGATATTTCGATCCGGGCGCGGGCGTGTATCGATCGGATGTTGATGTACAGCGGATAGGGGGCAATCCGGCGGAAACCGAGGCTCCGGAGTCCTATTCTGTCCGCGCGTTCTTCCATCGCGAAACAGGTCGGCGGCCTTTTCGCCGACATCGGGCGGCCCGTTGACCCGGGCAGGAGGTAAGACATGGGAAAGATATACGAAGACATCACGAAGACAGTCGGCGGGACACCGATCGTGCGGATCAACCGCCTGAACGGGGCCGGCGGCGCGACGGTTCTGGTGAAACTCGAATCTTTCAATCCCCTCTCCAGTGTGAAGGACCGGATCGGGGTTGCCATGATCGAGGCGGCGGAGGCGTCCGGGCTGATCGGGCCGGGCACGGTCGTCATCGAGCCGACGAGCGGCAACACGGGCATTGCCCTCGCGTTTGTCTGTGCCGCCAAGGGATACAAGCTGATTTTGACGATGCCCGAGACGATGAGCATCGAACGGCGCCGGCTTCTGGAGATCCTGGGGGCGGAAGTCGTCCTGACGGAAGGTTCCAGGGGGATGAAAGGGGCCGTGGAAAAAGCGGAAGAACTGGCGAAAGAGACGCCGGGCAGCTTCATTCCCCAGCAGTTCACCAATCCCGCCAATCCGGAGATTCACCGGAAGACGACGGCGGAAGAAATCTGGGCGGATACGGACGGCCGTCTCGATTACTTCGTGGCCGGAATCGGAACGGGGGGAACGATCACGGGCGTGGGAGAACTGCTGAAAAAGCGGAACCCGGCGCTCAGGATCATTGCCGTGGAACCGGCCGATTCACCGGTTCTTTCGGGCGGGAAACCGGGACCCCACAAGATCCAGGGGATCGGTGCGGGGTTTGTGCCCGCCGTCCTGAACCGGTCCGTGATGGACGAGATCCTGACGGTCAGGCATGAAGATGCGGGGGAAACGGCGAAACGGCTGGCGCGGGAAGAGGGAATCCTGGCGGGAATCTCTTCCGGGGCGAACCTGTGGGCGGCCCTGCAGGTGGCGCGGAGGCCCGAGGCGGCGGGGAAGGTCATCGTGACACTGCTTCCCGATACGGGGGAGCGCTACCTGTCGACGTGGCTTTTTCAGTAGTCCCGGCGGACTGATGTCGGGGCGGCCGCCAAGCCATGTCGGCTCTCAAGAATTCGCCCCGGCGGATCGTTTTCAACGAGGTGGTGCGCCGGTCCATCATGGACGATCCCACCCGGCGGGATGGAAATGATCCCGATTTCGGCCGGCCGGAAAAAGGTCCGGCCATTGCCCGGATGATCGGGCGCATCACCTTCATGAGCGATCCGTCCATGGAGGAGAAATTCCCCGGAGATTGAAGAGCGCCAATTACAGTTTCCGGTTCAGAGCCGATTTCGAAGTGGAGGGCTCTCTTCGTCACCGGTGAGACCATTTCGTCAAGCGCTTCGGCGCCGACTTGCACCCGTACGGGACGAAGGCCCCGGATTGTTCCGATGTCTCCGGCGGCCGGTTCGGTCATCGCACATCTCCCGTATCGTGGCCCCGCGACGAAGGTCCCGGATCTCGGATGCGGCAACGGGGATCTCGTGTATCCGCCGGTCCGGGAGAAAAATGCCCGGGTCCGGGGGCGTGAACCGGACGAGGCGGCGATCTGCGGGTGTGCGAGAAAAAAATTGAGCGTCATCCACGGCGATATCGGAGAAGACCTGCGGGAATACCCCGACGGCTTCCTTGACGATGTGATTCTCAACCGGCGCATGATTATCGCTTTCCAAACTTTGCTCTTTTCGAAGCGAGATGGATGCTCTTTCCCCGGGGGAAATCCCCCCGTGACGAGATCGCTGCCGTGTGGATGGAGCGCGCGATACGCCCCATGTTCGTTTTCCGAGTGTGACCTGTTTCCGGCGATTCCGTGACGAAAGGGGGCTGAGAATCCTGCCTGCGCATTATATCGGCGAGGGGAAAGAGGTCCGGTACGGACCGAGTCTCTTCGCAAAGGATATCTTGTTTATTGTATCGAAAAAAACTAAGGGAGGATGGAAAAATGAAAATCACGTTGCAGACCATGGATCCGCAGATGCGGAAAGCTCTGGGGTGGGAAAACAAAACGGAGGAGGCGTTCGAAATCAGCGGGAACACCTTGGCCGATTTCTTTCGGAAAGTGAAGGACAAGGACGGCAGGGCACTTTACGATCGCTTCATGGACGAACATGATATCGTCATCGCCAACAGTTATATATTTTACAACTGCAGGGCCTTTCTCAAGAAGGAGGATCTCGACCGTTCCATCAACGACGGGGACAAGGTCGTTCTCATGCGTTCTCTCGCAAGCTGTGGAGGAGGATAGGTGGAAATGGCAAGGGGGTGGACTTACATAACGAGGATGAACATGCCATGCTGACAGAATACGATCTACTGAGATATCGCCGACAGATCTTCTACCCCTATCTGGGGGAAGAGGGGCAGGACAAACTGAAACAAGCACATGTCGTTGTGGCCGGGGCGGGCGGACTCGGGTCGCCGAACGCCATTTACCTGGCGGCGGCGGGCATCGGCCGTCTGACCCTGATCGACGATGACGTCGTGAGCCTTTCCAATCTGAACCGGCAGATCCTCCATTATGACGAGGATGTCGGGCGGGAGAAAGTCGTTTCCGCGTCGGAAAAACTCGGCCGCCTCAACCCCGCCGTGCAGGTGCGGCCGCTGAAGGTGAGGATCACGGAGAAAAATGTCGCCTCCCTGATCGCGGCGGCGGACGTGGTCGTCGACGGAATGGATAACTTCGAAACCCGCCTGATTTTGAACCGGGCCTGCGTTGACCGCGGCATTCCTTTCATCCACGGCGGCGTGCACAGCCTGATGGGGGAGGTGACCACCCTCATTCCCGGCAAGACGCCCTGTTTTGCCTGTCTGTGCCAGGAAATCCCGGAGCAGGAGGAAGAGATTCCCGTCCTGGGGCCGCTTCCGGGGATGATCGCCTGTGTGCAGGTCATGGAGGCGATCAAGTACCTGGCCGGTTTCGGAATGCTTCTCGCGGGGCGCATGCTGTTCATCGACGGATCGGACATGACCTTCAGCACCATTCATATCGAAAGGGCGAAGAATTGCCCGGTCTGCGGCGGGAAAAGCTGACCAATTCAGAGAAAAGAGGTTTTTACCATGGCCTGTTCAAAACAGGGCCGGGTGCTGTCTGTCAACATCAGCAATAAGAAGGGGGAGAAAAAGCATGATATCGGGAGAAGCATTCTGGTCGAGCAGTCGGGTTTATCAGGCGACGCCCATGCGGGGTTCCAACACCGTCAGGTGAGCCTCCTGTCGGAGGCAAGCATTCGGAAGATACGGGATAAGGGACTCGATGTGCAATTCGGCGATTTTGCCGAGAATTTAACGATTTCCGGCATCGAACTGTTCACCCTTCCCCTCGGCACCAGGCTGAAAGTGGGTAACGACGTGCTCCTGGAAATCACTCAGATCGGCAAGGTCTGTCACGAACGATGCCATATCTTCCACCAGGTGGGCGACTGCGTCATGCCCCGGGAGGGCGTTTTCGCCGCCGTGATCAAAGGCGGCGATGTCCAGGTCGGTGATGAAGTGGAAGTCATGGGGTAGGCGATTTTTAGTAACCCTGTCTCAACATTGTTTGTCGGCGGCACAGCCGCCGGTCAGCCGTGGTGGTGTCCTTCGGGGAGGCCCAAGCGCTGGACCGTGTCCTTCTCGAAGTCGAACTCGATAAAGACGCATGCCTCATCGCCCACGACCCAGGTGTCGTGGCCGGGTGGGACGGCAAGGACGCACGGGGCAGTGTAATCCTCCGTGCAGCCGTCGCTGAAGAGGACGCGGATTTGACCCCGGGCCAGAAAGCCGACATGGGCATGCATGCAGAATTCGGTCTTTGCCACGGGCTTCATTTGGGTCGACCAACGGAAACCGGGCGGGTAGATCATGCGTTTTACTCGTGCGGCCCCGGTGGGGAAGATATCCAGTTCAATGCCGCCGATGTCGCGGTGATCGGCTCCCGGAATCGGTGCGAAAAGGGGATCTGTACTCATGGGGCCTCCCGTCTGATTGGTTTTTTAAGTCGAGTGCAGCGTTTTTTTGCTGTTACAGGATGAGTTTTGTTTCCTTCCTTGCCGAATGGTTTACCGATGATGCCTCCCCGCGCAGACGAACTGCCGCCGGATATCTTTGATTTATTAGCGCCCTTCGGGCATGCCCGCTAGGATCTGGTGCCTCTGCTTTTAACGCTTCCGGCCGTGATTAACTGCAGGGCTTCGGTCTTGGCGGGTTTGCCGGCAGGTATCGCGGTGGAAAAGGTTTTCCCCCCGTATCCTTCTGCAGAGGAATAGGGGCCGGACGCGGCCGAACCGTTGCGGCCGCTGATGACGGCGATGAGATCCTCGACGAAGGCCTTCAGCTGTTCCGCCTGGGCGCTCAATTCCTCGGAGGCGCTGGCCGATTCCTCGGCATTGGCCGCAGTCTGCTGTGTCACCTTGTCCATTTCCGTGACGGCGATGTTCACCTGGGCGATACCATGGGCCTGTTCCTGCGAGGCGGCGGCGATTTCACCGATCAGTTCCGTTACCTTACGCGCAATCCGGCTGTTTTTGTCCATCACCTCGGACACCTGTCCGTAGATGGACGTCGCCTCCTTGATCCGTTCCGTCGAGTTCGATATCAGGTCCTGCGTACTCTTGGCCGCCTCCGTGGACCGCATGGCCAGATTCCTCACCTCGTCCGCCACCACCGCGAACCCGGCACCGGCCTCGCCCGCCCGTGCCGCTTCGACGGCGGCGTTCAGCGCCAGAAGGTTCGTCTGGAACGCAATTTCGTCGATGGTCTTGATGACCTTCGCGGTCTCGCCGCTCGCCGCAACCGACGCCTGCATGGCTTTTTCCATGATGCCCATCCGGTCCGCCATCAACTGGAAATTCGGTCCGGCTTCCCTGGTCATCATGTCACTGGCCAACTGGGCATTTTCGGCGTTCTGCCTGGTCATGGAGGACATTTCTTCAAGGGACGAAGAGGTCTCCTCCAGGGAGGCCGCCTGCTGGGAAGTTCCCTCGGCCAGGGACTGGCTGGAGGACGACACCTGATCGGAGGCGGAGGCGACCTGGTCGGCCCCGTCGGAAAGGCCGGCAATGACCCTGTTCAGGGGACCGGTTATGGATCGGATGATGAAGAAACTCAGGACGGCCATGATGATCAGTCCAACGAGGCTGATGGTAATAATTGAGATTGCAATATCATTGCTGATTTCATCGTAACGTGTATTCGGCACCCCCACATAGAACATTCCAATGACCTTGCCTTCGGCATTTTTGATCGGTTCATACGCGGCCTGATTCCAGGTGCCGACGACGTTGGCCTTGCCTCGATAGAGCCCGCCGCCGACGAGGGTCGCGTCGATGACGTTCTGTGCGGCCTTTGTTCCCACGGCCCGTTCACCCGAGGGCTTTTTTACGTTGGTGGATACGCGGGTGTCGCCCTGGAAAAGGGTCACTGTGTCTCCGGTTAACTTTCCGATCGTATCGACAAGGGTGAAATTGCCGTTCATCTCGGTTTCACCCTTGAACAGCTTTTCTTCGCGGATCGACCAGTCTCCCGGATGTTTTGCGTCCAGGAGAGTCATTCCCATGGCCAGGTCTCCCGTGAGTTTTTCATGGGCGGTGGTGATGACCTTGTTCTTGACCATCCATATCGTCGAAAATCCGGAGATCAAGGTGAGCAATAGAAAAAGAAATACAAACGAGAGGATTTTCATTTTCAGATTCGTCTTCATGAGTCATTTTCCTTTTTATGATTTTTGGATTTGCTGCCGTTCCGTAAATTTCTGCCGCAGAACGCGCCCCCGGGACCTTCGACGGCGATCAAGATTCCCTCCCCTACTGAAAATTTTTCGAGCATGATTTGCCCCGTGCTTGTTTTTGATTTGACTGGCCTGCGTTAGAAAATAACGGCGCCTTGGATGCTTGAGGTACAGGAACAACCCCGGTTTTTTATACGCATCTTATCGGTGATTCTGTAAAATACTTTAATTATTTTTGAGGAGGAGAATTGTGTAGAATGAGGAAAACTGGGGGGAAATAAGATGCTTTCAACGATTAAACATCTGAAATCTCTGGAGGAAAAAGCAACAGGATCTGGCTGCAGGAGAGGGGAAATACGGTTTCCGGATCGCAACCGCCGTTCTTTTCGCGGCCAGTGCCTCTTTCCGGATGTTGTCGTGATATTTCTCCATTGACATGGAAGACGCACTTGCTCATAATTACTTGAGATTTCCGGTTGTTTTTTGGGGAATTCCAACGAGGGGCGGTGACCATGATCCAGATTGCCAGCTATCTGCACCGGGAAGAACTGCAGGACATCATCCGCCGCTGGATGTACGATGAAGCGGTTCCTTCCGATGCGGATCGTCTTGCCCGGATCGTCCTGTTCAACGATGAATATGTTTCCCGTTACCTCGCGGTCTTTGCGGAAGATCTCTTTACGAAGGTCCACGGATCGGGGCTGGCCACCCGGCGCATTAACCGGAAGGGCGAATTGAAGGATCTGCTCGTTTCCAATCCGCCCTATCGAAACGAACGGATTGACATGCTGATCCGCCAATATCATGACAATCCGGGACGTTTTTACCGGGAAACGCCTTTCGTGGGGACAGTTTTTCTCAGGGGAGACGCGGGACAGGAATTTTTCGTGGGTTCGACGCGGATCAAGCGGATCCGCCGCCTGGCGGAAAAGAGTGCCCGTCTGATCACGGATCGGGTCTTTCACAGCATAAAAAGGCAGGCCGACGCCCTGGCGGACGAGAGGGCCCGGCAGCGTGGTGTTTCCCGGATCCAGTTGGTGACTCCCCCGGAGGAGATGGTCGAAGAATTCCTTGAAGCGGAGAGCCGTGTCATTGCACGGCTGGCGGCGCATCAGCCCTTGGAGAATATGCCCGTCCTCAAAATCAATGACGTCGCCGGCCTGAAGATCATCGTGGAGGACGACGGCCATGAAAAACTGATGGATTGCCTCCGATCCCTGCCTGGCTGCGACGTCATCGAGCAGGAGCGCCACGAGGGCCGCTACAACGCAACGAACCTGATCGTGAGCGTCCGTCCGCCCCGGGAACGCATTCTCGACATGGAGCCGCCCGGTGAACATCTGCTGCAGCTGATGGAATACAGGGGAATCACGGGAGAGCGGGTACCGGCTGCTTTCCGGGATTTCGTTCTCGGTGGGGAGCCGGACGTTTGCCTGGAAATCATCCTCATCAGCTATCAGGAAAATCTGGAAAGTGAAATAGGCCGCTGCATCCATGAAGACCGGATCATCGAACAGCGCCGGGGAAAGCAATACCGGGGGCACCTGGCAAAGAATATCGAATACCTGATGGAATACCTCTTCACCTTTCCCTCATCCGGACGGCTGGAAGTGGGCGAGCTTCCGATCAAACTGTGGAACTGCTATCTCCCGGATTATTTCGATGAGGTCATGAAGCAGCTCTTTCACATACGGTTTCAGGGGACTGACCTGAACCGGGCACCGATTTCCGGGGCCGTGTCTTTCTTTCCGAAGGGGGAGAAAGACCCCCAAAAAAACGGTTGAGTACGGCAGAGGATGATGATATTTACAACCAAATTATCCTCCGAAAGACAAGCATGTTACATCGACCTCTCCGTTTGATTCTGGCCGCCGCCCTGCTGTGCTTCATCGTCTTGTTTCGTCCTCCCAGCACTTCTCTTCCGGGGACCCTGCCGGATGACCCGGCCAGGGAGGATCTGGGGCGTTTTGTCTACCCCAGCCTGAAAAATATTCCATGGAGGCCTCATTTCATCATGCCCGACGAAAGCCTGGAGCGTTTGTTCGGCGACAAGTGGGTGCATGTGGCACGGTTCAACCGGGTTGACCGCCGGCACGTTTACCCCGGGATGACCATCAAGGTGCCGTTGAACATGGCGGATATCGTCGACTATACCCCGATGCCGCAGCTGTACGAGAAGGCCAGGGCGTATCGGAGGTATATTCTGCTGAATGTGACGGAACAGTGGATCGGGGCGTATGAACATGGGAAGTTGAAGTTCTCCATGCCCGCGGCGACAGGCAAGGAAGGATACGAAACCCCCGCCGGGTTGTTTCGCGTCGACGCCCGCGACCGGGGTCATTTTTCTTCCCTGTACGATACGGAGGACGGCAAATCGAAATACCCGATGGACTACGCCATTCGCTTTTACGTCGGCCCGGATGAAATCGCCTACTGGATTCATGCCCGTGATTTGCCGGGCAAGCCCGCTTCTCATGGTTGTATCGGCCTTTTCGACGAAGAGATGCAGAAGCGGGTCTATGCGGTGCCGTTTGATCCCGTCCTCAAGGATGCGCAGAAACTCTACGCATGGGCGGTAGGTGGAAAAGAAAACGGGATTGATACGGGGAAACTGGAACTCGTGGCAAATGGACCTGTGATGGAGGTCACAGGCCCATTGCCCGTTTATCTGCCGTTTCCGCTGAAATTCTAACCTACTGTAGAGAAAGGGAAAAATCCTAATTGAAGTCATCACTTAAGATATTTTTCAATTGACTTCAGGGGGCAAAACTGGTAGGAAGTGCCCCATCAAAATCGCCTGTCGTTTTGATGGCGAACAGTTTAGGAGGCTCTGAAGATGAACGATCAGCATATTTTATGGTTTGACGAAATAGAGTTAAAGGATATTCCCCAGGTGGGCGGCAAAAACGCTTCCCTGGGTGAAATGAGAAGGGAGTTGACCTCCAAGGGGGTAAGCGTTCCCGACGGCTACGCCGTGACGGCCGCCGCCTACCGTTACCTGCTGGAATCGGCGGGGATCGGGTCGGAAATCAAGCGCATTCTTGCAGATTTGGATACCCATGACATGGACAATCTGCGTGAAAAAGGCAAGCAGATCCGTTCTCTCATCTACAACGCCAAGCTTCCCGACGATCTTCGTGACGATATCCTCAAAGGGTATGCCCGCCTCTGCGAGGAATACGGCGAAAATACGGATGTCGCCGTCCGGAGTTCCGCCACGGCGGAAGATCTGCCCGACGCGAGTTTTGCCGGTCAGCAGGAAACGTTCCTGAACGTCAGAGGCGAAGAGGCCCTGATCGATGCGTGTAAGAAATGCTTCGCTTCCCTTTTCACCGACCGGGCAATTTCATACCGGGTGGACAAGGGATTCGATCATCTCACGATTGCCCTTTCCATCGGGGTGCAGAAGATGGTCCGGTCCGACCAGGCTGCGTCGGGGGTGATCTTTTCCATCGATACCGAATCCGGCTTCAAAGAGGCGATCCTGATCACCGGGTCCTACGGTCTCGGGGAAACCGTCGTACAGGGCATCGTGAATCCTGATGAATTCTATGTTTTCAAACCGACCCTGAAAAAAGGGTTCCGGTCCCTCGTTCAGAAGAAGCTCGGAACGAAGGAAATCAAGATGGTCTATTCGAATCCCGTCCAGGAGAAGGCGACGGAGATCATTCCCGTACCGGAAGAAGATCGGAACCGATTCTGCCTGACCGATGACGAGATTCTCCGGCTGGCTCAATGGACGGCCATCATCGAGGATCACTACTCCCAGAAGGCGGGGTATTTCAAGCCCATGGATATCGAATGGGGCAAGGACGGATTCACCCAGGAGCTTTTCATCCTCCAGGCCCGGCCGGAGACCGTTCAATCCCAGAAGGACGGCAGCGTTCTGGAAAATTACATCCTGAGGGAAGAAAAAACACCCATCCTGGTCGGAACCAGCGTGGGTTCCAAGATTGGCGCCGGACCGGTCCATATCATCGAGTCGGTGAAGGAAATCAAGGACTTCAGGGCCGGAGAGGTTCTCGTGACGGAAATGACCGACCCCGACTGGGAGCCGGTCATGAAAATCGCTGCGGCCATCGTGACCAACCGCGGCGGGCGGACCTGTCATGCGGCGATCGTCAGCCGGGAACTGGGTGTTCCCTGTATCGTCGGTACGGAGAGCGGTACGGAAGTGCTGCGTGACGTTAAGGAAGTGACCGTTTCCTGCGCGGAAGGCGAAGTGGGGAAGGTTTACGAAGGGATCCTCAAGTATGATGTCCAACGGATCAACGTGACCACCCTGAAGCGGCCATCGACCAAGATCATGATGAATGTGGGAAACCCGGAGAACGCCTTTTCGCTGGCCTCCATTCCGAACGACGGAATCGGTTTGGCCAGGCTCGAGTTTATCATCAGTCACTTCATCAGCGTGCATCCCATGGCCCTGGTGCAGTTCGACCGGGTGACCGACGCGGCGGTTCGCGCAGAGGTCGAGCGGATTACGAAGGGTTACACCGATCGCCGGGAGTTCTTCATCGACCGCCTCGCCCAGGGTGTGGCCAAAATCGGCGCGGCCTTTTATCCGAACGATGTCATTGTCCGGATGAGCGATTTCAAGAGCAACGAGTATTACAACCTCGTCGGGGGCTCCTTCTTCGAGCCCGTCGAGGAAAACCCGATGATCGGTTTCCGGGGCGCCTCCCGCTACTACGACGACCGCTACCGGGACGGCTTCGCCATGGAATGCGATGCCATGAAGCGGGTGCGGGATGTCATGGGGATGACCAACGTGAAGCTGATGATCCCCTTCTGCCGGACGTTGACGGAAGCCAGGGAAGTCGTTAAGACGATGGCCGGCAGGGGGCTTGTCCAGGGTGAGAACGGGCTGGAGATATACATGATGGTCGAGATCCCCAGCAACGTCATCCTCCTCGAGGAATTCGGCAAGATCTTCGACGGCTTCTCCATCGGGTCCAATGACCTGACGCAGCTGACCCTGGGACTGGACCGGGATTCGGCGGAAGTGGCCCACATCTTTGACGAGCGGGATCCCGCGGTCCAGGAGCTGATCAAGATGGCCATCAACAAGGCGAAGAAAATCGGCAGAAAGATCGGCATCTGCGGGCAGGCCCCGAGCGATTACCCGGAGGTGGCGAAGCTGCTGGTGGAATACGGGATTTCCAGTATTTCTCTGAACGCCGACACGGTCCTGAAGACCACGGCGGAGATTCTGGACACGGAGAGAAAGCTGGGAAGAGTGTAAAACCGGGATCTCCGAACGGACCGAACGGAGATTGAAACATAGATTGCCTGGAAGCCGGAAGGAAACCCCTTCCGGCTTTTCTTGCTCTTCGGTTCAAGGTGTCCGTCGCCGGAAGCACATTTCTCCGGCCTTTGTTCCGGGGATAACCGGGGTAAATGTTTTGGAAATGGCGCCTTAGCGGAGGGCTTTTTGTTTGTGGTCATCCGGAGTCCTTTCCGCGATACAACAGGAATCAACCGTGCCGAGAGTGATGATTACTACGGAATAATATGAAAAAGGCCGGAAGAAATTTCTTCCGGCCTTTTGTTTTGAAAACGAAAAGCTTTTCCTGTTTTTTCTATTTAATCCTCGTCGCTGTAATAATCGCCGGGACCTTCCGAACCAGCCGGAACCTCCGAGGCGATCGAGCGTGAAATTCCTCTCGAAAGCAGGTAGAGAATGAAGAACAGGAGAACCATGGACACGATCATGATCAGGATGATCGTCGATGTCCAGGACTTGGCTTCCTTTTCGATATTCTGTGCCGCCTGCAGCGCCAGGGTGTTGTACGCATCCACGTCGATCCCGATCCCGACCCAGCCGAATCCACCCGGCAGCGGGTAGTCCTTGGTCTCGAACCGGACCGGTGCATAGGCGACAAATTTCTCGCGTCCCCCCAGCTTGTACGTCTTCATTCCCAGTTTACCCTCGTAAGCCTCACCGGCAATCTGCGGGAGATTGGGGTCCATGAAGCCGAGGAGGCCGATATTGAACACTTCCTCACCCTTCTTCACGAGTTCCGTAGATGTTGCGGCTTCCAGGGGAGGAACCTGGGTCCCGTCTTCCTTCAGCCCCGTGATATGATAATCGGCGGGATGAGAGATGACAAAGCCCCGGTTGTCGACCATGAAGGCGTAATTCCCGGTTGCCGTGTCCGCTTCGTAGACCGGCTCCGGCTGCGTCGGAAGGATGTGATCCGTGTACTCCGCAAGATGCCTTACGTCCAGAGCGAATTCGAGAACCCCGGCAAAACCGTCTTTGTCGAAGAGCGGAGTACTGAACCGGATGATCCCGGCAAAGCGCTTACCCTTATCGAAATCCGACCGGTTGACGTACCATCCCGTAACCCGGGACACATACACTTCACCTTTATTCAAGGTCTTGGCTTTTGCGAAGTAATCCTCGTTTTTGTACATCGTATTGGCGGGATTGGCCACGTTGACCAGCTTGTCCTTCGGCACCGCTTCGCCGTTGACGATCTTGATCAATTCCGTTCCGTTTTTGTCGATGTACGCCATTTCCGGATAGAGCGGGATGGAAACCTTGACGATCTTGCCGTCCTGCTTCGTCCAGATGTCTTTCTTGTTTTCGTTCACGAACTGCTTGTAGGATGCCTCGGTCTGAGGAAGGATCGTCGCCACAAGGAGATCCTTCTTTCTTTCCTTCAGGAAACCGGCAACCTCATCTGCCACATTCGCAGCAAGTATCTTGATACCTTCCTGGGATTTCGGGTCCAGGACAGTGACTGCCTTTTCCCGAGCTGTAACCCCTAATTTGAAAATGCCGTTGGCAATAAGAATGGCCATCAGTGATAAGGGGATTACGATAAGCAGGAAGAAGACTCTTGCTACTGTGAAAAACTGCTTATCTTTTTTGGTGTTTGACATTCCCTTGCCCCCTAACTGTCGTTAGTTGATTGAAGTAGTGATTATTTTTTTATCAACCGAAGAGAACCTTCAGGGGTCCTGCCAAGAAGGGGTTTGCAAAGAGCAGAACCAGCGAAACAACCAGGGCGTAAATACAAACCGACTCCGCCATGGCCATACCGACCAGCATGACGGTCATGATTTTTCCCTGTACGCCGGGGTTTCTTCCCACAGCCTGGCAAGCCCCATTCGCCGCACTGCCGATACCGGCACCGGCTCCGATCGCACCGCAGCCAATCGCAATGCCCGAACCCACCATGGCACCAATCGCAAACAGAACCTTCAAGTAGTTTTGATCCGTAGGAAGAGCCTCCGCCGCGAAAGCCATCGGCGAAGATACCAAGAAAACAACTGTTGATGCGAATAATGTTAACAACCCTTTCCATACTTTCCTTAACATCTCTTTCTCTCCTTTCCTATAAATATAGACTGTATGGTTCCCGAATTCCCCATTAACATAAAACGATATATTGATGAAGAGAAATATTGGAAACTCGTCCTGAACGTCAGCAATTGATATGCCATGCGCGAGCCGACCCGGAATATAATTCATAAGCATTCGCAATCATTCCTTATTGGCTTTCATCCGCATGGCGGTGGAAGAGGCGGTCCGCCGGTCCGTTTTAAAAGATTCATTAAACGGTGGGTCGCAATTGAACGAAAAGTAGAAAAACGGTTCCCGTTTGTCCTGCGGCGTCTCCCTTCTTTTCCCCGTGGTGAGGAAGAGAAAAAATGTGGCCCCAATGGGCGAAACGACCGGCCAATCGCGAACATTGTCGTTGAAATTTTCAACATATCCAAGTAGGATGACGAACATGGCACGCGGCCATCGAGAACATGTAAAGCCGTTTCCCCGTAACCGGCCGTGTCCGAAAGAAAATCATTCATCACGTTGTTTTTATAAGGATGTCATCATGCAGGAAATTCTGACAGCCGTTACTTATCTTGTCGTATGGCTGATCTGTGAGAAAATTATTCAGATCGAAAGCGGCCTTGTAAAATTGCTCATTTCACTGGGGTGTGCCGTAGGCGTTTATGTGGCCATTGCCGTAAAAGCGTATCATGAGAAAAAAAAGCAGGACGAAGCGTAAGAGGGGCATGCGGCAGACATCGGCGTAAGGATAACAACAGGATGTCCAAAATGAATCCGCTTTCAGAGGCCCTCTTTCTTACAGATGAAGAAAGGGGGTTTTCTTTAATCTTTCCCTGCAAAGTCGACGCAGATCATCATGTTTAATGGATTCGTTAAAAAAAATCGAGGATTGCGCATCACCGTCTCTATCTGGATGGCGGCCCTTTCCCTCGTTTGCCTGATTTTGGTGCTGGCGGTGACGATTCACCACAAGATCGAAAAGGACATGATCCGGCAGTACGGTCAACAGCAGCAGTCCATTGCCAGGGAGAAGGCGGAGCGGATCGAGGAGCTTCTGTGGGGCATCGAAAGACGGCTTTTCCTTTTATCAAGGCTTCCCACGATCAAAAGAATGCAGCCGGATGAAACCCTGAAAAGTCTCATGGTGGTTTTTGACGACCTGGAGGGGAAGGTCCGCTTCATCGCCCGCCTGGACGAAAAAGGGGAAGTCCTTTCGGTCCATCCGGCCGGCCTGATCGAGGGAAGTTTTGGCCGGAGCCTGCAATATCGTTATTATCTGGATGAAATCGAGCGAACGGGGAAACCCTATGTGAGTGATTTGATTCTTCTGAACCCTTCCGGGGAAAACGGACAGAAGGAAATGATCAAATCCATTCTTGTCGCGGTTCCCAAGTACAATGATCACTTCCGGTTCTCCGGTGTTATCCTGGCGGCCCTTTCCCTTTCCACCCTGACGGCGGAATATTTCAAGGCCGGTGAGAATTATGTATCCCATGATACGTGGTTGATTGACCAAAACGGTACGATTCTGATCCATCCGAGGGCCGGCCATGTCGGAAAGGATGTGAGCGTCCTGGAAAAAGGCAAGGTCCCCTCCGCCCTTTCCCTGAAGGAAAGGATGCTGCAGGGGAAGGCATCGTGGGGCGAGTTCCTGCTTCCGGATGGAAAAGGTTCGGAAGAAAAGTACGTGGTCGCCTATACGCCGGTTCACTTCAACCGGGGTGTCTGGTATCTCGCCGTCAGCGTTCCTTACAATTCGATTGTTTCCGTGGTCAGGAGGACCTTCGTCAACACGATGATGGGGACCGTGGGCCTGATCGTCGTGATTCTGTCGGTCGCTTTTTACATCGTTTATGAAAGCAGGAAAAAATTCAAGCTCAAGGAGGAGCTGAAACGGATTACCGAGCGCAGCGAGTGGCAGGAGATGCTGATCCGGGAAAAAAAGACGATCGAGGGGATTATCGAAGGTTTCCCTATTCCTGCATTCGTGATCAACAAGGAACATCGCGTTATCCTCTGGAACCGGGCCTGCAAGGAACTGACGGGGTACGATGCAAAGGACATCGTCGGAACGAAGCTGCATTATCTGGCCTTGTATTCCGAGGAACGTCCCCTTATCGCCGACCTGATCATCGACCAGGATTTCGAGGGAATGGAAAGATACTACGGGGCGAAATTGAGGAAATCGGAGAAAATCGAAGGGGCCTATGAAGTCCAGCATTTCTTTGAAAACCTCGGGGGAAAGCCGAAGCATGTCTATTTTCTGGCCGCACCCATCTATGATGAGAAGGGGGAGATTATCGAAGCGATTGAAACGCTTCAGGATATTTCCAAGGAAGTGACCATGTCCAGGCGGATCAAGGAGTATGCGAACAATCTGCAGATGGAACTCGATGAAAACATCCGGCTGCGGGAAGAAGTGGAGTCCCTTTATGCCTACCTGCAATCCATTATCGACAGTTCCCCCGACAGGTTGTTCGAACTTGATCCGGACGGCATGGTCAGTTACGTGAGCGGCGACTTGAAACGGGGTGCTCACCTCATCTCGCCCCAGTTCAAGGGAAAGCACTTTACGGAATTTGTGGCTCCGGAGCACCGGGATATTGCCATACGGGTCTGGATGGGTGTCAAGAACAACATCTACCAGCCCTACGAGATCGAGGCCAAGGCCAAAGACGGCACCAAAAAGAACCTTCTGATCACGCCGACCCGGGTGAAGGGGACGGACCGTTATCTGTTCGTGCAGCGGGATATCACGGAATTCAAAAACCTGGAAAAAAAGTATTACGAAAGTCAGAAACTGGCCGCCATCGGCCAGCTGTCCGCCGGCATCGCCCACGAGGTCCGGAATCCCCTTTCCTCGATCAAGATGAGTCTGCAGATCCTGGAGAAAAGGATGAATCCGGAAGGAAATGACCTCAAGCGGTTCAAGATCGCCCAGCGGGAGGTCGAACACCTGGAAAACCTGGTGAATGATGTTCTCATTTACGCCAAACCCATGGCGCCGAAGAAGGAACCCGCCGACCTGCAAAGAATTCTGGAGAGGTCTTTGTCCCTTTGCGAAAGGTACCTGAAAGAGAAGCGGATTCAGGTGGAAACCGATTATGACAAGGAATTCCCCCTCCTTTTCGTGGATCCGAACATGGTCGCCCAAGCCCTGATCAATCTTTACCGCAACGCCGTCGACGCCATGGAGCCGGGGGGAATCCTGTCCATATCCGCCCGTCTTTTGAGCGGAGAGCACCGGGAAGCCATCATTGAAATCAGGGATAACGGATCGGGGATCGCCGAAGAGGACATGGAGCACCTGTTCAACCCCTTCTTTACGAAGAAGCAATACGGTACGGGACTGGGTCTGACTCAGGTGAAAAAAATCATTGAGCTCCATGACGGGACGATCGAACTGGCCAGTGAAAAAGGAAAGGGTACGGAAGTGAAAATCACCCTGCCGGTGAGTGAAAACTGATCGCCGGTTCCATTGCCGGGATGAGATGTACGGCGAAGATCCGGCCCGCCTCGAAGCGGTTTGCAACGACATGTCAGGAAAGGCCACAGCATGACGACGGGAGCGATGACGCAATGACGAAAATCCTAGTGATCGACGACGATCAATCCATCTGCGAAACCCTGGAGTTGTATCTTGCCGAAGAGGGATACACGGTCTATACGGCCAACACGGGGACGGACGGGTTGAACAAGTTCGTGGAAGCCTCGCCGGACCTGGTTATCCTGGACATCCGCCTTCCCGATATCGACGGGTTCATGGTGCTTGAGGATCTCCGGGAAGAGAGCGAGAAGGTGAAGGTCATCATGATCACGGCGCATCATGACATGGAATCCACGATCAACGCCATGAAGGGCGGCGCCTTCGATTACATCCATAAACCGATTCACATCGATGAACTGGATATGGCCATCAAGAAGGCCATCAAGACCCAGGAAATGGAAAAGAAGATCGAGGGTCTCCTGATGGAGCCGTCACGCAGTTTCAAGGTCGGGGATATCATCGGATCGGGCCGCCAGATGCGCGAGATATTCAAAACCATCGGCGTGGTTTCCCAGAGCCAGACGACCGTCCTGATCGAGGGGGAAAGCGGGACGGGCAAGGAACTGATTGCCAAGGTCATCCACCATAACACGTCTCCCAACGAACCCTATATCGCCGTCAACTGTTCGGCCATTGTTGAGACCTTGCTGGAATCGGAACTGTTCGGACATGAGAAAGGTTCTTTTACGGGCGCGGTAAGCCGGAAGCTGGGCAAGTTTGAACTGGCCCGTTATGGCACCGTTTTCCTGGATGAAATAAGCGAAATGTCCCTGAACCTGCAGGCGAAATTGCTGCGTGTCCTGCAGGAAATGGAGTTCGAACGGGTGGGGGGCAAAGACCGGGTCAAGGTGAATGCCAGGATTATCGCCGCAACGAACAAGGATTTAAAGATGATGGTGAAGGAAGGCAGATTCCGGGACGATCTCTTTTATCGCCTGAATGTCGTGGCGATCCTCATTCCACCGCTCAGGGAGAGAAGGGAGGATATTCCTCCCCTGGTCGATTATCTCATTGCCAAGATCAACCGGGATCTGCATAAGAAGGTCGTGGGGATCTCTCCGGAGATGATGGACATTTTCATGAAATATTCCTGGCCCGGCAACATTCGCGAACTGGAAAATCTCCTCGTGCGGGCGGTGGTCGTGTCAAGGGGGCAGATCCTCGGGAAAAGCGATTTCCCCGATCTGATGGAGAATCATGTAGAGGACGCGGTGTCCCGGGTTTGTTCGCCGGAAGACCTGGTGGGGACGGAGACGTTTCCGACCCTGGAGCAGATGGAAGAAGCTTACATCAGAAAGGTGCTGCTGGAAAACAGCCACAAGAACAAGGGCGAGATCTGTGAAATCCTGGGAATTTCCCGTCCCACCCTGGAGCGGAAGCTGGAGAAATACGGAATTGCTTTTGAAAGAGATTAAACGGATCATCTTAAAATATGAAGATTATTTCTGCTGAATTTGTAAAAAGTGCGGGGAGCGCCGCCCAGTATGCGCCGGATGAACTGCCCGAGGTGGCCTTTGCGGGGCGCTCCAATTCGGGAAAGTCGTCTTTGATCAATGCCCTTGCCGGGAGAAAAAGACTGGCTAAATCCAGCACCAGTCCCGGGCGCACGCAGCTCATCCAGTTTTTTACCCTCAACGGGGAAATTTCATTTGCCGATCTGCCGGGGTATGGGTACGCCAAAGTTCCTGTCTCGGTCAAGGCGTCGTGGCGTCCCATGGTCGAAACCTATTTAAAGAAGAGGAAAAACCTGCGTCTGGTGGTTCTGGTGGCCGATATCCGGAGAGACATCCAGGAAGAGGAACGATTGCTGATCGACTGGCTGACCCTGTACGGGCACCCCGTCCTCCTTGTCCCGTCCAAGATCGATAAACTGTCGGGAAATCAGCGTCATGCGCGCCTGCAATCCATCCGGGGCGCCCTGCATTCCTTTCCGGACGTGAACATCCTTCCCTGTTCGGCCAAAACCGGTGAAGGGACCGATCAAGTCTGGTCCCGCCTGATGGATTATCTGCGCCAAGGGTGATTTTCAGGGTTTTGTAAGTATTTTTACTTGATTTATTCCGAATTTGTTATAAAAGGCAAAAACTTATTGCTACGTTAAAAATTAATCATTTAAATGGGGATAGAGGCATGCATTACGTTGTTTGCGTAAAAATGGTTCCCGACACCACTCAGGTCATCATCGATCCGGTTACCAATACCCTGATTCGGGAAGGGGTTCCGTTCATCACCAATCCTTTTGACAATCATGCTGTCGAAGAAGCCCTCCGGTTGAAGGAGAAGTACGGAGGCCATATTACGGCCATTTCCATGGGGCCGCCCGCGGCGGATGCCGTCTTGAAACGGGCTCTTTCCCTGGGTGTGGACGATGCCGTTCTTTTGAGCGACCGGGCTTTCGGCGGCGCGGATACGCTGGCCACCAGTCTCGTTTTGTCGGAGGCGATCCGGAAATTGGACAAGCAGGATCCGGTGGACATCGTGATATGCGGTAAACAGACAATCGACGGGGATACGGCACAGGTGGGGCCGGGGATCGCGTGCCGCCTGAAGTATTCGCAGCTGACGCTGGTCGACCGGATCATTGAAATTCACAAGGAGAAGCGGATCATCGTCGTCAGGCGTGCCCTGGAGGAGATGTACGAGATTATCGAATCCCGTCTGCCCGTTTTGATGACGGTGGTGAGGGAGACGAATGTACCCCGTTATCCCACGGTGCCCGGCCGGCTCGACGCGGCGGAAGTCAAAATACCCATCTGGACGAACGATGTGTTGAAACTCGATGCCAACCGGATCGGTTTGAAGGGATCTCCGACGCAGGTGCGGAAGATTTTCGCCCCCCAGCGGGAAAAGGGCGAGATCATGGACGGGGAAGGGGAGAAGATGGGGAAGGCCGTCGATGCCGTTTTTAAGAAACTCCTGGATTGGGATTTTATTTCTCTCGAAAATTAATTAAGGGGAATCGGGGATGCCCGGACCAACGGGCATCCGGAGCGGTCCGGCCTCCGTTCGAACTTCCGTGGCCCCGGTCTTTATTTTACCGGCAGCGGCGGAGGAAAGGACGTGGAAGTCCTGAGCGGCGGAGGGGGAGCGGCTGGTTCCTTGGAATAGATCAATTTCTTTTTTAGGAGCAATCATGGAAAAGAAGGTGAAAAGGCCCCGGGGCAAGGCGGAATTGATTCCGGGTAAATGCATAGCTTGCGGCGCACGATGCCAGATGGCCTGCAAGGTTGACGCCATCGAAATGAATGAGAAGGAAGAACCGGTCATTACACCCGAAAAATGTATCGGATGTCTGAAATGCGTGAAGGCGTGCCCCGCCGAGGCGCTCCAAATGGTTTTTACGCCGGAGGAGCAGAAACTGATCGAAGAGCTCGATCGCGCCGGTGCTGCGGCGGAGCCCGCAGTGGAAGAGGCTGAGGAAGCGGCGGTCGAATCCGGTGAGAAGCCGGCCTCATCCACGGATGCCTGGCAGGGTGTATGGGTTTTTGTCGAACAGACCAGCGGGACGGCTCATTCCGTTTCGTGGGAGCTGCTCGGCGTCGGAAAAACCCTGGCGGCGGATCTTCGTGTCCAGCTTTCCGCCTTCATTTTGGGAACGAATATCAAGCACCTGGCGGACGAGGCCTTTGCCTACGGTGCCGACATCGTTTTTATGATCGATGATCCCCTGCTCGAACATTACAGGACGGAAACCTACCTGCATGGGGCGCTTACCCTGATCAGGAAATATAAACCGGAAATCGTCCTGATCGGCGCCACCGGCTTGGGCCGGGATCTTGCCGGCGCCATGGCGACGGAACTGGGTACCGGCTTGACGGCGGATTGCACCGGCCTGGCGATCGACCAGACCAGGCGTCTTTTGGAGCAGACACGGCCGGCCTTCGGTGGCAACATCATGGCCACGATCCTGACCGAAACGGCCCGTCCCCAGATGGCTTCCGTACGTCCCCACGTCATGCCGAAGCCGGACGCCAGGCCGGGACGGAGCGGCCCCGTCGTTACCGAGCCCTTCGATCTGCTTGCGGATAAGCTGATCAGCGCCGTCCTGGAGGTCATCCCGGTTAAAACCGAGGGCTCCATTGATATTTCGGTGGCCAACGTCATTGTCAGCGGCGGCCGGGGTCTGCGGGGAGCGGAGAATTTCAAAATGCTCTATGATCTGGCGGATCTTCTCGGAGGCGTGGTGGCCTGTTCGAGGAGCGCCGTCGATGCCGGCTGGATGCCCCACGAGCGCCAGGTCGGCCAGACGGGCAAGACCGTCCGTCCCAAGTTGTATATCGCCTGCGGCATCTCCGGCGCGATTCAGCATCTGGTCGGAATGCAGGATGCGGAGCATATCATTGCCATCAACACGGATCCCAACGCGCCGATTTTCGAAGTGGCCCATCTGGGGATCGTCGGGGATATTTTCGAAATCATTCCCGCACTGATCGACAAGCTCCACACAAGCTGGGCGCATCCGGTGTCATCGGATATTTCGAACCTCTTCTGGCTCAGTCTCGAAAATCAGGGCGGGCAAGACGCGCGTCCGTGAAGGGATGCGGGAAAATAAAAAAGGAATCGGCTATCCGGGTTTCCCGGGCCGTTTTCGGAAGCATGCGGGAAAGCAGCGCATCCGGGCGGACTGGAAGACGTGACCGGATCGCCGATGGGAATTTGCAGTAGTTGCGTCATCAAGATTTGGATGGATTGGAAAGATAGAAAGGAGTTCCCTTGAGCAGTATAGAATCCCTGTTGTTTTTGTTTATCCTGGTCGGAGCGGTGGGTTTCTTTCTGAGGAACCTGTACCGCCTGTTCGCCATCATCTGTCTTGGACAGGGGGAGAACCGGTTCGATCATCTGTGGTCGAGATTCAGAGGCATGCTGGTTTATGCCTTTGCCCAGGTTCGTGTGGTCAGTGAAGGGTTCGGAGTCAATCACCTGTTTCTTTTCTGGGGATTCATGTTTCTGCTCCTGATGAACCTGGAGTTCCTCGTTGCGGGGATTTTTCCCCGTTTTACCTTCTGGTTTCTCGGTGATCTTCCTTACGGCGTGATGCTGTTCATGGCGGATATCATGTCGGTTGTCGTTCTGATCTGTGTTCTGAACGCCGTCATACGCCGGATTTTCTTCCGGCCTCCCCACATCGATCCCACGGCGGACGCGTTCTTGATTCTGGGTCTCGTTGCCGTTCTGATGGTGGTTTATTTCGGCTATCATGCCAGTGAAATCCGTCTGGAACAAAAGGAAGTTTCCCCCTGGTCCATGCCGGTGTCCTATCTGCTGTCCAACCTGTTTTACGGCCTGACTCCCGAGGGGACACATATCGTCGGCCGGGTCTTCTGGTGGATTCACGCCCTGGTTCTTTTATTCTTCCTGAATTATCTGCCCTACAGCAAGCATCTCCATATCCTGACGGCCATTCCGAATTGTTTCTTCCGGAATGCGTCTTTCGTCACCACGGTTCCGAGGATGATCTTCCGGAGAGGAGAGCGTTTCGGTGTTTCCAAGATCGTCCAGTATTCGTGGAAAGACCTGCTGGATTTCCTGTCCTGCACGGAATGCGGCCGGTGCCAGGCGGCCTGTCCCGCCCATAATACCCAGAAGCCGCTGAATCCGCGTCAGGTCATCCATCAGGGTAAACTGAATCTTCTGGGAAATGGAAGGGCCATTCTCGCTTCCCGCCCCTCCGACACCATCGAGGCGGCTTCCGATGACGCCGAGATGATCGTGCCCTTAATCGATGCCCGGGACGACAGCGTGTCCGTTGATGCCATCTGGTCCTGCACCACCTGCGGGGCCTGCATGCAGAAGTGTCCCGTATTCATCGAGCATGTGCCGAAGCTGATCGGGATGAGGCGGCACCTGGTCATGGAGAAGGCCACCTTCCCCGAAGAATTGATCGCCTTTTTCGAAAATTCCGAGCAGCGCTTCAATCCCTGGGGGATCGCGCCGAACGAGCGGGACAAGTGGGTTCACGACCGGAATATCAAAATCCTTTCACACGGAGCCCAGGTCGAATACCTCTTTTTCGTCGGCTGTTCCGGGTCTTTCGATCCGCGGAGCAAGATGGTGACGGCGGCGGTGGCCAAGATTCTCAACGAGGCCCGCCTTTCCTGGGGTATTCTGGGAAACGAGGAGAAGTGCTGCGGTGACTCCCTGCGCCGCCTGGGCAACGAATATGCCTTCGACAAGATGGTGAGGGACAATCTCGATATCTTCAGGAAGTACGGGGTGAAGAAGATCATCACCTATTGCCCCCATTGCTTCAGTACCCTGAAGAACGATTACAGGCAGTACGGTGCGGATTTCGAGGTGATTCATCACAGCCAGTTGATCTACATGCTGCTGCAGCGGGGGGTGATCAAGCTGAAGGGCCGGTTCGACTGCAGCATGACCTACCACGACTCCTGCTACCTGGGCCGCTACAACGATATCTACCAGGAACCACGCGAGATCATCAGGAAAGCCTGCGGCGGGAATTCCCCGGTGGAAATGAAAAGGCACGGTTCGGAGAGCTTCTGCTGCGGTGCCGGCGGCGGCCGCATGTGGCTGGAGGAAAATCTGGGCGGCCGTATCTACGCGGAGCGTACCCGGGAAGCCCTGGAAACCCAGGCATCCGTGATCGGTGTGGCCTGTCCCTACTGCATGACCATGTTTGAGGACGGCTTGAAAGACGAAAAGGCGGCGGATAAAGTGGTCGTGAAAGACATTGCGGAAATTGTGGCGGAGCGCCTGGCGTCGACCGTATAACCGGACCGGCCGTCCCGTCCGTTGAAAAGCCCGTAAGCCGGGAGGAAAGGAAGCTTTCCCCCGGCTTTTTTCTCCTTGACCTTCCCCTTCCTTTTTAGTATATGTCGCCGCGGCTATTTGGCTTTCCCATCATTAGAAAAAAATAGATAAATATTCTTTATCACTTGCGAAAAGCTGTTTTGATCGCTGGACCGGCCCGTGTTCGAGGGTCGTTTCACTTAAGCGGTGGCGAGGTGTTCAACGGCACCGATACCGGCAAACAAGCGGCTTCGTAAAAATCTCCCGCGGCAGGGGAAAACCCCGGTCGTTTGTACGCACAGGGGTGGGCGTATGCGCGAGGGAATTCCATGCTTCACCGGGGTAATTTTGCGAAGGCGTCAAGACTCGTTCTTTTAAGGAGTTGAAAATGGAACAACTGGATCTTAGTTATGTCGATGAAGTACTGGATCGCTACAAGGGTCGCCAAGGAACCCTGATTACGGTGCTCCAGCAGGTTCAGGCGCACAAGGGGTATCTTGAGAAAGAGGCCCTGGAACGTGTCGCCCGAAAAATGGGTGTCCCCACGGCGCGTATCTACGGCGTGGTCACCTTTTACGCCCAGTTCCGCCTGACACCGGTCGGGAAGAACCTGATCCGCGTCTGTCACGGAACGGCCTGTCACGTCCAGAACGCCGAGGGGCTTACGGAGGCCATCGAAGGTGAGCTGGGCATTAAATCAGGGGAAACGACATCCGATCGCCTGTTCACCATCGAATCGGTTGCCTGTCTTGGCTGCTGCAGTCTCGCCCCCGTGATCATGGTCGGTGAAAAAGTTTACGGGAAGCTCTCCACGGATAAAGTGCGCAAAGTCGTTAAAGAGTACAAGAAGAAGGAGGCAGAACAATGAAAATCCTCCGTGTTGGATACAATTCCTGCGGAATTGCCGCAGGGGCCGAAGAAACGCTCAATAAGCTGCATGCCCTGCTGGACGGTAACGCGAATTTCGAAATCAAAAGGACAGGCTGCAACGGCATGTGTTACCTGGAACCGGTTATCGATGTGATCGAAGACGGAAAGATTTACACCTACGGCTGGCTGACGTCGGACAAGGTGGAGAAGTTCGTCGAAGCCCTGGAAAAGGGTGAACATATCGAGGACTGGATCGTTCTCCACCCGGATCACCCCACCGAGCAGAGTTCCTACCAGGACAAGCAGGTCAAGCTGGCCACCAAGAACATCGGTGTCATCGATCCGGAAAGCATCGACGATTATCTGGCTGCCGACGGTTACAAGGCCCTGGAAAAGGTCGTGAAGACCATGGATCGCCAGCAGGTGATCGACCAGGTCCGCGCTTCGGGTCTTCGCGGCCGTGGCGGTGCGGGTTTTTCCTGCGGTATGAAATGGCAGTTTGCCAAGGATGCCCCGGGAGATGAAAAATACATGATCTGCAACGGTGACGAAGGCGATCCGGGGGCGTTCATGGATCGTTCCACCCTCGAAGGCGATCCCCACGGCGTGATCGAAGGGATGACCATCGGTGCTTACACGGTCGGTGCGCAGACCGGTTTCTTCTATGTCCGGGCGGAATACCCCCTGGCGGTGAAGAGATTGCGCCTGGCCATCAAACAGGCCGAAGAGAGGGGATTCTCGGGGAAGAATATCCTGGGAACCGACTTCAGTTTTACCCTTCATGTCATTGAAGGGGCCGGGGCCTTTGTCTGCGGTGAAGAAACGGCCCTGATCGCCTCCATCGAAGGCAAACGCGGCATGCCCCGCACCCGTCCGCCCTTCCCGGCGACACACGGCATCTGGGCGAAACCCACCAACAACAACAACGTCGAAACCTACGCCAATATTCCCTACATCCTGCGGGAAGGCGGAGCGGCTTTTTCGAAATACGGAACGGACCTGTCCAAGGGAACCAAGGTTTTCGCCCTGGCCGGAAAAATCAAGCGCGGCGGTATGATCGAGGTCCCCATGGGAATCACGATCAACGAGATCGTCAACGAGATCGGCGGCGGCATCGCCAACGACGGAAAATGCAAGGCCGTCCAGATGGGCGGCCCTTCGGGAGGATGTATTCCCGCCCACCTTCATGACACCCCCATCGACTATGAAAAAATCACCGCCACCGGCGCCATCGTCGGTTCGGGCGGCATGGTTTTCATGGATCACGAAACCTGCATGGTCGACATCGCCCGTTATTTCCTCGCTTTTACCGTGGACGAATCCTGCGGGAAATGTACCTTCTGCCGGGTCGGGACCAAGAGAATGCTTGAAATTCTCGAACGGATCACCGCCGGAGAGGGAAAAGAAGAAGACATTCCCATGCTCCAGAAACTCTGCGATTCCATTATCAAGGGTTCGCTCTGCGGTTTGGGTCAGACGGCGCCCAACCCGGTTCTGACCACCCTGCGTTATTTCCGCGATGAATATGAGGCCCATATCCGTGATCGTAAATGCCCTGCCAAGAAATGCAAGGCGTTGATTACCTACCGGGTCGTGGAAGATAAATGTACGGGCTGTACGCTCTGTTCGAAAACGTGTCCTGTCGGCGCCGCAACCGGTGAACGCAAGAAGGTTCACCACATCAACGACGAAATTTGTACCCGTTGCGGATTCTGTAAGGATGCATGCAAATTCGACGCGATTACAGTCGAATAGGAGGAATTATGGCTATCAAAGTTACGATAAACGGTAAAGTATACGAAGGCAAGCAGGGCGAAACGATACGCGAGGTAGCCAAGCGCAACGGTATCGGCATTCCCGTCCTCTGTGACCGTTCGCAGATCGATCCTTTCGGAAGCTGTCGTCTCTGTCTTGTGGAACAGGATAAGGCGAGATATCCCGTGGTGGCCTGCGCCGCCCCCATCTTCGACGGGATCGTGGTGAATACGGAGACGGAACAGATCCGAAATCTCCGGAAGATCGATATGGAACTGCTCTTTTCCAACCATTTCGCCGATTGCGTGGCCCCCTGCAACCTGACCTGCCCTGCGGGCATCGATATCCAGGGTTACGTGGGCCTGGCGGCCAACGGCGAATACGCCGACGCGGAAAAGCTCATCAAGCAGAAAGTGCCTTTCCCGGGTGTTCTGGGACGCGTCTGCCCCGCACCCTGCCAGAAGGAGTGCCGGCGCAATCTCGTGGAGGAAACCGTTTCCATCAAGTTCATCAAGCGGTTCATTTCGGATAAGAATTTCGAGAAGGGAACCCGTTTCATTCCGCCGGTGGCGCCTCCCTCCGGGAAGACGGTCGCCATCGTCGGCGGCGGGCCGGCGGGCCTTTCCTGCGCCTATTACCTGGCCCAGAAGGGGCATAAGTGCACCGTTCTCGAGAAGCTGCCGAAGGCCGGCGGCATGACCCGGTACGGTATCCCGGATTACCGTCTGCCCCAGGATGTGCTCGATGCCGAGATCGAGGAGATCAAATCGCTCGGCGTGGAAATTCTTTGCGATACCGCGCTGGGAAAGGAGTTTACCCTTGACGGCCTGCGCCGGTCCTTCGACGCCGTTTTCCTGGCCATCGGCGCCCACGTCAGCAAGTCCATGGGGATTCCCGGCGAGGAACTGGAAGGGGTTTACCAGGGCATCGATTTTCTGCGGGAGGTGAAACTTGGCAAGAAATTCGATCTGGGCGAGACCGTCGTCGTCGTCGGCGGCGGCAATACGGCCATCGATGCGGTCCGGACGTCTCTGCGTCTGGGGGCGAAGAACTGCTACATCGTTTACCGGCGGAGCCGTGCGGAAATGCCCGCCGATCCCATTGAAATTCATGACGCGGAAGAGGAAGGAGTGCATTTCCACTTTCTGACCAATCCCATCAAGATCCATGGTAAAAACAGGATGGATTCGATCGAATCCATCCGCATGGAGCTGGGTGAACCCGATGCTTCGGGACGTCGTCGTCCCGTCGAGGTCAAGGGTTCGGAATTCATGATCAAGGCGGATACGATCATCATGGCCATCGGCCAGGAGCCGGATGTCTCCTGTATCGGTGCCGACAGCAAGGTTCAGACCACCCGGTGGGCGACCTTCGTGGTCAACGAGGATACGTTCCAGACGGATGTTCCCGAAGTGTTCGCCGGCGGCGATGCCATGAGGGGACCCTGCACGGTCGTCGAGTGTATTGCCGACGGGCGCAATGCGGCAACCCAGATAGACCGGTACTTGAGGGGGCAGGAACTGACCCCCATCCCCGGCGTTTACTCGGTTCAGCGGGGTAAATCCCTGAAGGCCCTGAAACCCTTCGAGCAGGAATGGAAGGATCGTTTCACCAGTGAAGCGCGTGCGGAAATGCCCATGCTGGACCCGAAAGAACGGATCCGGAGCTTTATCGAGTGCGAGACGGGCTTCCCCGAACGGGAACTCCGCCGGGAAGCCGGAAGATGCCTGGAGTGCGGATGCTTCTCCCAGTTCGATTGCGAACTCCGCCAGGTCGGTGCGGCGGTGGGAGCGGATCCCGCAGCGCTGAAGACCGAGGGGGAACTGCATTACGAGCCGGATGTGAGGCATCCCTTCATCATCAAGGATCAGAATAAATGCATTCTCTGCGGCGCCTGCGTGCGGGCCTGCGATGAGCTTCGTCATGTCGGGGCCTGGGGATTCGTGGACAGGGGGTATGTCACAACGGTTCAGCCTTCCTTCGGCAGCGCTTTGCAGGAAACGGACTGCGAATCCTGCGGCACCTGCGTCCAGACCTGCCCGACGGGTTCTCTCGACGAAAAGTTCCCCGGTACCAAGACGGTTCCGGAAGACGTGGTGGAGATGCCCGGTGTCTGTACCTTTGAGGGTTTCGGCTGTCATCTCCATCTGGGGACGGTCGACGGCCGCCTGGTTTCCGTCAGGGCCCAGGACGGCGATCCGAATCGGGGCCTGCTGTGCAAGTACGGCCGCTACGGTACCCGTTACATCAATAACCTGCCCCGGATCACGGAACCCATGAAACGGGAAAAGGATGTTCTGAAAT